>Ga0213917_1000041_pt1 | contig 40756 bp, 65 predicted proteins | sample McNCre117MG_FD_161051 | JGI IMG/M metagenome (GOLD analysis project Ga0213917, IMG submission 161051) | Freshwater microbial communities from McNutts Creek, Athens, Georgia, United States - 1-17 MG | ecosystem: Environmental > Aquatic > Freshwater > Creek | place: USA: Georgia | collected... | reverse complement strand
AACTGTGTCGACCCGTAGAAGCATCCCCGCGCAATTTCATCCATCTGTTCATCTGTCATTGGTGCTGGCTTCATGCTTCAAATCTTTCTTTCAATTTCCTGAATGCCGTAGCGGCTGCTGCTGGTACTTGCCCATTTCCAATGGCTCTAAGCCTGTCCACCCTGTGGGCCACCCCATCAGGTATTCGGTCACTTGTGGCTTCAGGTATCGCCCAATCAGGTGCGGGTGTTCGTTTCCAATACTCCCCACCAATATCGCTCCATGCTTCCCTGAAGCTTCGCTCGGTGTAAGTCTGCGAATCGGCTTCATATCCTGACTTGTAGTTGGAGTGCCCCAATATCCAGATTCGATCCCTTTTGTGGTTGGCTCCAACTTGGGCCGCGCTGAGACAACCCCACTGTGCATCGAACCCCATCGTGGCAAGGTCTGCGAGGACAACGTCAAGTCCCCTTGTCCGCAACATTGGACCGTTTTCAATAAAAACAAATCTTGGCTTGCACTCTTCAATGACTCTTGCAAATTCTGTCCAAAGTCCACTTCTTTTCCCTGTAATACCAACTGCATTTTTGTTTGCTCCGCTAATGTCTGTGCAGGGAAATCCACCCGCAACAATGTCAACTACACCTTTCCACGGAGTTGCATCAAATTGTTTGATGTCTCCATAAATTGGAAACTTTGGTAGGCTTCTATCTGCTTGCCTCGCTCTGAGGACTTTTTGACAGTAAGGTTCTATTTCCACTGCGCAGACCGGCGTGTGACCAAGCAACAATCCAGCAAGAATCCCACCGCCAGCTCCAGCAAAAAGGTGCATCTCGTTCATGCTTCCCTCAAGTCTTCTGCATCCAAGCAGATCAGTTCAATAATCTCTGCATAGTCACAGCAGCGGTTTTGCCAATAGATCGCGTTATGTAACGCACGTTCAAAAAGCTCTTTGTAGTCGATTGGCTTCATGCTTCCCCCAAGTGCTGTTTGATTTCGTCGATTGCCTTGTTCACCAAGTCAACCGACTCTTGCTCACTGCGGTATTTGTATGCAAGGTTTGGGTAGTTCTTGTACAAGTCCATCCTGTCACGCAATTCAAATTCAGCGTACTCGCCTGCATCCTCCAACGCTTCCAAGCACTGCCGCAGCAACTCGGTTTGTCCTTGGGGTGCGGTGTAGAGTGGAAAAACATCTACGTCTTCCTTAGATTGGATTACCACCTGCTCATGGATCAGTGAGTTTCCAAACCGTACTAACTGAAAATATGCGGCAGGCTCCGCTTGCTCCTGCTCTTTTTCAAGCCGTACTATTTCTTTTTCTTGGTCAGTCATCACGCCAATTGCGCGTTCAATAAATGTTCCGTCTGCAATCCACTTACGGACTTTTTCCTGCGTGGTAGTTTGTAGGTTTGATAAGTCAGGCTCCGCTTGCTCCGGTTCATTGCCCATGCCAACAGGCATACCTTCGATGGAGACAATCTCGTTTGCTTGCTCCTGTTTCAGCCGCTCCACCTCATCACGCTGCAAAGCAATAATCTTATCGTCGGCAGCAATGATTTCGTCCATGCGCTCTTGTAGCCGCTCCACCTCTTTCTCCAACTCCGCACACGCTGCATCTACGTTGGTGTTCTGCTCACGCAGTTGTTCGTTCTCTGCGCGGAGTTCTGCAATCTCGCACTCAAGCGCTGACGCTTTTGCGTAAATGCTGAAGCCATGCTCAACACGTTCTTGCCACGACTTAATCATGTCCATCTCCCAATGCGTTGTTGATAATCCGCAAGGCATGTGATTGAAGGGAGCGCTTTGGCGGGGAGCCACTGTAGAAGTTTCCTTCAATTACTCTGCGGAGTTCTTTGAACGCCATACGCATTTCCCTGATCTGCACTTCAAGAGCTTGGTATGCGCTCAGGGTCACCGTTCCCCATTGGCTAGGCTGGTTCTCTGGGTCGGTCAGCGCCTGCATAAAGTCAGCGCGTCCACACGAAAGTTCTGCGTTGCGCTGGTCGATGACTTGGTTTGCATAGCCAAGCTTCTCGACAAGCTCAACCACTTTGGCTTCTGCATCCCTTGCACGGTCAGCCCATTCCTGCACAACATCAAGCCAACCTTGGTGACGTACACAGGTTGCTACACGGTTGTCCTCTGCGTCCCAGCGACAGGCGCATCCTTTGTGTTCTGTTGTCATGATTGGTTCCATCCCATAGTTTTCTCGCGCTCTTGGTACGTTCTAAGTTGCGCACGTAGATCGTTGGCTACATCACAGACCTTGTACCAACGGTCTTCAAAATCTGCGGCCTTTGCGCTCAGCCGCTCCACCTCTGCGCGGATGTTTTCACGTTCAGAAATCATCTTGTCAGACTGCTTAATCAACAATTCTTGACTGCTCTTAAGCAACTCAACTTCTGCGTGGAATGATGCATTTGTGTCTTTCAGCATCATATTCACCCTGTCAAACTCCGCTGCGTCTTTGCGGAAGGTTTCTTTCAGACGCTCCACTTCAGCCACCAGTGCGTCGATAGTGTCTGCTGCATTTGATGCTGGCAAATAATCAGTCATGTATGCATGGTTACGCAGCCGCTGTGCCAGTTGTTTCGCTTGTTCAATCATGGTTTCTCCGATAGACGAACTTAAACAAGTTTGTAGCCAGTTCTTCACATTGTTCCGGTGTCAATGTGATAACTCCTAGAGGCGCTGGGTCACCTTCACTACGTACAGAAAACTCAGCGACATCTCCGCGCTGGTTGACGCTGATGTAGCCAACATAGCCCTTATCTGGAGACTGTCCTGTGTATGCGTAAATGTTTTTCATTTCTGTTGCTCCAGTGCTGCTCTGGCTATTCCTGCGCAATATGGTTCATCCATGTGTGGCCCAACATCGCCATCAAACCATTGGCAGATAACATTTAGAGAAGCCCGCAGCCGCTCAATCTCAGCCACCAGTGCGTCGATGGTGCCTATTGCGGCTTCTACATAATCGCCATCTGATATTTCTCTTGCCGAGGCTTCACGCAGTCCTTGTGCCACTGCTTTTGCTTGTTCAATCATGTTTGTTCTCCTAAAGCTGCACGGGCGGCGGCGTAGCGTTTCGGGTGCTGCTTTTTGACGTAGTCGGACTTAGTGAAGCTTTCCAACGCCTCGCGCAGCCGCTCAATCTCAGCCGCTTGTGCCATGCTGCACTTTCTCCATTCGTCATTGAATCCAAGCGTTTCTTCATACAGTCGGTTTGTCTGCACGTTGTCGGCAGTCAGTCGTTCAATCTCAGCAGCTTGGCTGCGGAGTAGGGCGGCTGCTGCCTTGCGCTCGGTAGTGGGATATCCATGCTCAAGACGGTGAGCTAGGTCTTCTGTTTCGGTCATACGTCCTCCTTTACCAGTGGTACATCGCGCCATTCTTCTTTGCGGCCACCAGAGTAGGTGTCTGTTCCCGACCACTTCTGTTGAAGCACTCGGATGACTTTGAAGATGACAATGTTCCCTGTGCTGCTATATCTACTCTCACGCTCAACAAAGCGGAGTTCGTTAGTCGGTGTCATTTCGTTTTAATCTCCATTGTTTCTTCGTGACTTGAATGTGTCTTTCCGCTTCCGGTATTCACAGTCCATTGGTTTTGCGTAGTTGTTTGAGCGTTGTCGCACTTAGTAAAGTACAGCCACCTATCTGATGGCCTGAATGCATAGACAGTACATCCATCAGCCGAAGAGACTTTTCGAGGTGTTACTTCAGATACTTGCTGTGCTTTCTTTGCCTCTTCTATCTTGGCTAATTCTTCTGGTGATTTCCATGCAGCACCACAGCACCATACAAAGAAGATGCCCATTACGGTGCAAGATAATCCAAATCCGAAGTAGTCATCGTGAAATGCACCGAAGGCCAAAAGAAAGGCTAGTGCCGCTAATATTCCCGATAGGAAAACAAAACCAGTCATTCGACTTGCTCCTTCAAATTACGGATAGCTTTAGCGCACAGAATCCCACTTACTTCACCGTAATGAATCAGTGAATCACACACCTTCGCAGCCTCTTCATACGCATCCTTGATTGCTTGGAGCATCTGGGATTCGGTGTAGAGCGAGTAGCTTTTTAGATCAGCGGCATCCTTTAGAAACGTGGCTGCTGACCCCTTTGCGTATCTCAACTGCGATCTACCGCCGGGATACACCATCAACCATGCTTGTGGCTCTGGTAGTTTCATTTCTTCACTCCTTGAATAACCGCTAGTGCAATCGCCTTCTGCGGGGTGTCTGCGTAAGGCTCAGATGCATCAACCGTGACCCACAAATTCGTGTCGCGCCACTTGTACGGAAAGCAGTTGTAGCGTTCAGCGATGGGGCCGATGACCTTCCAATCTTTGTAGGAGAAGATGCGCCACTGAAAGCCTGTGTAGACCCAGCACTGTGCCAGCGTCAACGATGTGCTTGCTTTAGGCAAAACACAGTCTGCCTTCCACCCAATCGCCAGCGCGAGCGCCTTGTTGATTTCTAAGTCGGTCATATCAGCAGTCCTTCATTCCAATTTCTTCAAGCTGCTTAATCAGCTTCACAGCCTTTGCTGCGTCCGCTGCTAGGCAACTCAATTGGTTCACTCCGTTCCAGTAAATGGTGATGCCGCCATCACTAGAGAAGTTGATTTCGATACCTGTATCCAGCGTTTCATCAAGGATTCGCTGGCAGGCTTCTGTTAAGTAGTTGGTTTTCATGTCAATCCTTCTTCCACACTGTCACAGGTAGCGACGAATGCTTCTTGTAGTAGTGGATCAAGTAGTTGAATACCTGGATGTAGGACATCTTCATGCCCGTGTCCTGCAACAGTTTGTCTCGGATGATGTCGATGTCAGAGTTGACTGCTATGGTTACTCGCTTGGTTTTCATTTCCACACTCCTGCAAAGTACAGAACTGTCAGTACCACAGTGGCTACGGTGAAACATATAGCGACTGCGAAGCTAAGGTCTAACAAGGTGTCAATAATCATCCACACATCTTCATGGTCCTCAGTCATATCAGACTCCCACTAGAAACGCTGGTACATCAGAAATAGCGGTGATCAGTTCTTCACGCTCCCGTGCTGCGCGAAGGATTGTGTAACGCTGGTGGAGTCGGATCACCACATCTTTGCGACGATTGCCAACGATCTCACGATTCATGGCATATTTCACCTCATCTTCCGACATACCTGCTAGTGCCTTGTTCACAGTCTTCCAGCTAGAAAGAACTGTATCAATCTCATCCTTAGTCATAAATTCCCTTTCGTTGAATGTAGCGCAAGTGTAGCACACTAGAACTACAAATCAAGCACTTTTTGATTTATTTTTACGATAGTCTGAAACTGCCTTGCGTAGAGCAGTCTGATCAGCAGCCTTGTTATTCAGTGCATCGGCTTGGGCTTGATCCAATGTGTCCTTTGTCAGAATACGGTGACACACTACGGGTTGACCCTGCCCCTGACGATGCAGACGGGCTACTGCTTGGTCGTAACTGTCAAGGCTCCAGGTGAGTCCAAACCACACCATCGTGTGCCCAGCCTTCTGTAGACCGTCGATACCGTGCCCAGCAGACAATGGGTGGCTGATCATCAGTTGGCAGTCGCCGGTCTTCCACCGATGCATCGCCATATCAAGTGCGTGTTGACTCTTACACTCGGTCAAGTTGATCGGGTTCAGGTCTTTGAACTTGTCCATGATCCGCTGTGCATCGGAGCGATATGCATACCAACATAGTACCAGCTTACCGGCGGCTTCCTCGATAATGTCTTCGAGCGCATCGAGCTTGGTGTCGTGTATCGGCTCCCATAGCGGCATACCAGCTACTGGATAGATGGCACCGTTACTGAACTGGAGACAACTGTTCATAAGGGACGCTTGGTTGAACATCTCCTTCTCTGCACCACTATCGAGCTTGATGAAGAACTCCTTCTCCATCTTGTCGTATCGGGCACGAGTATTCTCATCGAACTCGGTCCACACATCGTTGACAATGAGGTCGGGCATTTTCAGATAGTCAGTGGCACTCATCTCAATGGTCATGTCACCGATGAGGTTCTTGATGGTGGTTTCAGTGTCATCAAACGCCACCTCCTTGAATGGTCCCACCTTCTTGTAGAACCGAGTCCTGAACGCTGTCTTGCTAGTACCTAGACGCTTACCTTCATCGAGTACGAGGAACTGTCCATGCAGGTCTTTGTAGCCATTACTAGCGGGTGTACCGGTGAGTCCCGTCTTCCACTTGAAGTGCTTGAGAATCTTCCTCACAGACTTGACTCGTTGGGTGGTGCTATTTTTACATTTTGAAATCTCATCCCATACTAGACCATCGAAGGGAAGTGGTCTGTCCTTAGCGATGAAGTAGGTGTGTAAAGTTTCTGCGAGCCAGCCGAGGTTCTCGTAGTTCACGATCCAAATATTCGTATCAGACTTGAGTAGTGCACGGGTACGCTGGTCACGGGTGCCAGTCATCAGCATGAACTTGAGATGCTGTAGGTGCTGCCACTTCTTAGCCTCCTGCGCCCAGACTAAGCGACACACTCGGATCGGTGCCACTACGAGTACACCGCGCAGGAAGCCGGTGTTCAGTAGGTGCGCTGCACTGGTGAGAGTGGTAGCGGTCTTCCCTAAGCCGGGGTCCAGCCATAGTGCAGTCTCTGGGTGGGAGCACTGGAACTCAACTGCTCTCTTTTGGTAGTCATGGAGTTGGTTAGCCTGGAGCATAGTAGTCCACCATTCCTATACCTTCAACCACACTATCAATCACAAAGACATTTACTTTTTGTTGTCGGAGTCGGGTATGTTCTCGTTCTTGGGCTGGAGTGGGTTTTTGTCCTTCACGCTTAAATTCACAAAACCACATGACTCCATTCGGTGCGATGAACAGACGATCAGGCACAGCGTGTCTAGCTGGACTGGTGAATTTGTAAGCCAACACACCTTTTGATTTTGCATAGTCGCATACTTTACGCTCAATCTCTTTTTCCAACATTCCGTGTCTCCAGTTCTATCAGTAGTTCAATATAGTGTTTTGCTTTTTCCAGATCAGTGATTCCGTTCTTCTTCTTCCAGCGGGATACATACTTGATCACATTACCCTCGAAGAATCCGATACCGTTGGCATGGATGTACTCAACCGGTTGGATTGATTGATCTTTATAGTGATCACCCGCGACTTGTTTATCTAGCGCATTCATTTCGATCTCTCCTGCCACTTGGGTGCCGGAAACTTACTGCTATTGGGTAGAACGATGGGTGTCATGGTGTTGGGTCGTATCTGACGTACTCGGGTGAACGTGCGACGATCACCTTCAACTACAGATGACTTTTCGGGGATAGTGAATGCGTTGGGTTTCATTTCATTGCCAGTGTTAGTTTTTCAATCTCGTTGATGTAATACTCATAGTTGATCGGTTCATACGCATCCTTAATGTCATTGCACACTTGGACCGTCCACCCCTTCTCCACGGCAAACTCACGCCACTTCTCGGGGTTCTTAGCCAGTGGTGGCATAACCTTCACTAGTTCTGCGCCGACAGTGCTGACGTAGTAGCGAGTGGTGTTCTGTATCTGTCTGCCACCCCACTTCAAATGACTAGTGCGAGGCACTTTGATACGCAGCATAAAGTCCATCTTGTCGGACCAGTTCGTCACTGTCTCGCGGATCGGGACACCGTGCACAAGAACTAGTTCTGCTACCTTCGGTACGACCAAGGCACTGTGGTTCTGGTGCATCTCACGATCCCACTCATACTCACCCTTGAGCTTGGTGCTACCGTCGAGCTTCACAGCGATGTAGTTATTCACATCACGGATCGCCATCTTCTTATACTCGACTGACTCAAGGGTCAACGTGCATAGTTTTTCCCATTTTTTGCATACATCTTCCACAACCTGTCTAGTATTCCGATGAACATGAATAGTTACCCCATCCGTGTTGGCCTGGATGATCCTGAGTCCCTCTACACTGAGTAACTTCTCCACCAGCATCGCCAACATCAACTGACCCGAGAGTGTGATCTTCATCGTGAACTGTGGATCATAGAAGACACTGAACTGATCGTTCGATGCCCCATAGGTACCGTTCAGAGCCAGCTTCAACATGGCATTTTCAGCAGTACCCTTTTTGTAGCTGACCCGCTGTTCACGCAGCTTGCGGTAAATGTCTACGAATGTGGGTCCGAGGTGTTCGGGGTAGTAACCCTGCTCGATAGCGATGGATGGGTAGAGTGAAGTTACATCAAGGTCGAGAATCATGTGATCTTCATCAGCCTCGAACACTTGGTTCTCTACGGAAGCATGGATGCCACCAGTACCAAATACAAAATCAAGACCGCGAACATTAGCCACAAGGTCATTGAACACTCCCTTGGTTTCAGTGATGGTTTGAGACTTCAGGTACTCATGGATACGCTCAAACTCAGCGTATTCAAAGTTAATGAATGACGGGATGCAGTCAGCGAGTCGGATGGATGGTCGCTTGGTCTGCATAGGTTCACGACCAGTGGGTCCGTACTTGTAGCACTGCACTCCCACCTTCTCCAGTTCCATCTGGAAGATTTCCTTACCAATCTTCACATCGTTGTGGTTCATGAAGTCACGATTGTGCTTTTTGGTCAACTGAGTGCGAAAGTCAATCTGCTCTTTCATCTTGTGATAGAACATCTTGGTGGCAGTCACATCATGTGCGTTGTACTGCTTGAGTACCTTGATCTGATCCTGAGTCAAGAAGCTACCTACTGGAAACGGTAGGTCTTCGATGTTATCCATCTTCATCACAAACTCAAGAGCTTTCAAGCTGGTAGCCCGAGCCTTGTTATCGAAGTGGGCTACCTTGAACAGATCAATCTGATCCATATACCGATCACTCGGGTACACAATAGATGCGAACCGATTGGAGTCCTGAGCTTGAATGATGCTCATCGCCTTCTCATAGAGGATAGGAGCAGTAGCCTTACCCATCTGGAGCAGGGTGTGCAGCACGGGGTAGTCGAATCCAACGTTGTTGAACCCGACCATCTGAGCATCTTGGTTAGCTAACCACTGACACCACTCCACGATCTCACGACTATCATCACGCCACGGACTAATCTCATAGGACCACTTGACGGGGAAGTCAACGTGTTCAGCAGCCAGTGTGAAAACATTAGGGTATGTTTCAACGTCCCATACTACTCGCATAGGTTCTTTCATGGTATTGAAGGTGGGACTGGTGTAACTTTAGCTATACCCGTGTTAATAGGTACCACCAGCCCCTGAACGCTTACATGAAGCTAGGGAGTCCCGGCATCGCAAACGCTGGCGCTGCTGGTGCGGCAGCGGGTGAAGCTACGGCACCGAACATATTGGAGAGGTCTGGTGTACCTGCAACATCACCGAATGGGGTACCGTCCTTGGAGAACTGGATCGCCACAAAGTCGCAACGGATGCCACGACCAAAGGAATTATCCTGCAACCAAGGGCGCAGTGCCACATTGACATAGCAGCCACCGTACATCTTACGAGCGAGTGTCTGATACTCCATGATGTTAGATGGATCGACTGGTGAACCATCGGGACGGATCATTTGGGGTACATTCTCACGCGATGCCGCGATGAAGTAGTTACCTTCGTAGCCTTGGTACGGTTTGAAGGTCTTCTTGTCAATCTTCTCGGAGCCGGGTCCGAAGCACCGCAGCTTGCGGTCCCCTTGGATCATACCCATCACGACATTAGCGTTCTCTGCCCACTTCTGTTGAGCCAGTTCAGCATAGCGTTCCATGAAGGACTTCAGTGCGGGATGGTCAGGAGTGAGAATGAAGTCAGCACTGAACTTCGCGGTAGCGTTGGGTGCTGCCATCTTGCCCTTGTAGGCTTCGATGATATGAGGGAAGGACAGTTGCACGTTCTGTGCGAAGATGATTTCTTGAGCCATTTTGGATTCTCCAATTCAAAGTAAAAAAGACGGGATTGCAAGTTCAACAGTCGGCACAACTGGTGTAAACATTTGTGCTGCTGATAGTGTAACAGCAGGACGAGGGTCTGAAGCAGAAGCTACAGATATTTTTCCTTCTGTTATTTTCGTGTACTCAGACTTCAAGGTCTTGAGTTGACGATCAGATAACTGAACCACTGTGCCATCACGCTTAGTCCATGTGGCTTTCTCAGCCTGCGCTACCGTGATCAGCTTAGTGGTCCAGATGGTGTCCTTCGGGAGTCCCATCTTCTTGAGCTTCTCTGCCATTGCCTCATCATCAGCAATAGCCCAGCCTCTGCTTCCTCGACCTCGCACAGCCTTAATGCCTTCGATAACAGTACCCTGTTCCATACGTCGAAGTGCTTCGGCTTCCGCCGCCTCGATCATCTGACGCAGGACGGGTGCGGCTTCGATGATCTCGCGCAACTGCTGGTCAGTCATCGTGGTCGGTTCTTTCTCAGCAGACTGCTTGGCAGCATCGAGGTTAGAGAAAGTGATACCGGCAGAAGCAAGTGCACCGGTAGCACGGGCAGAGCAGGCACCCGAGTGAGCGCAATACTTGCACTGAGCTTCGCCTGGTATCAGTGGCGCATCGGGTGCGTCAGTAGCAGCAGCCTCTGCAATCAGCTTGTCTTTGATCTGCATCAGTTCACCGAGCGTGATGGTATGGGTGCTGATACCACTCATACCCTTGACGCGCAGCTTAGGTTGGATGATCGTCATGCGGATGTGCAGTGGACGCAGAGGCATCGACGCGATGGTGCCGATAGCATATTGCTCCATCTGGTGATTACCCTTGGCATCCACTGGTACCATACCATCCTTATAGTCGATGATCTCCAGCAGGTCACGGGTCAGAATCTGAACGTCCACGGTGCCGGACATATCGGGGCGACCCACCAGCGGGGCGGGATCGACTCGACGTTCAGCGATGACCTGAACACCCTCGTTACCGAGTTCAGTGGCACGCTTCTCAATGTAGTCCAATGCAAACTGGACCCGTTCAACACGTTCAGCATCCACCATGAACTCACCCTCATGGTCAGTGAGCTTCATACCTACATAGGTCTTGGCATCGTGGTACTGGTTGATACACTGCTCAAGCAGAGAGTGGGTGTGGGTGCCATCAACAGCGGCGGGACCACTGGGTCGTGATGGGTACTTGGCTTCCTCACGCACGGAGCCTGGGCACTGACCCCACCTTACCCGTGCACTCGGAGAGAGTTTGGAATGGGTGGTCATGATCAACCTTTCAGTGCTTCCACACCGGTCTTCAACTGACCCCACTTGTCAGCGGGTACATCATTGATATTCTGAAAGCCCATAGCCACCAAGACCTCTTGAATCTTGGCACCCTTTTCAGCACCGAGTTCACGGTAGGTGGTCATGATCCAGTCCATCATTGCCTGCTTATTTGCGAAGGCTGGGGCTTCCGAGATGGCAGGAGCAGCAGGCCCAGCGGGGACAGCCACAGGGGTCGCTACTGCCGGGGTAAAAACCGGTGTGGGTGGCATCACAGCTTGAACAGGATCAGCAGCCACAGGCCCGACCACACTAGCAGGGTTGCTAACAGCTTGAACAGGAACGCTTTGTACCGAAACCGTGGGGGCTGGTACAGGCGCGGGAGTGGGGACGGTTTTCTCATTTTTCACAGCCTTGGTTGCGGTTTGAACGGTCAACAGATCAGCGATGATTTTCAGGGAGTCAGCGATGGATTGGAGATTGGTTTCGATAGTCATGGTTCAGGTCTTTCAGTTGGTTGAGGGAAGGGAGTAAATGGATTCCTTGGTAATTTCGGGAGCCTTGATAGTGAGTCGGTCCTCAGTAAACGCGGTCATCATGACCCGCATCACTTCACTAACACCACCATACTTGGTAGACTTTCCCTTAAAAGCCTTGTAGAGTGCCGGACTCACTCGGACTGAGATCGTCGGGCTAACGGTTCGTTTGGTCATCAAATTCCTTTCAATGTTGTTTACGGATGTGTGAAGTATAGCGTACAATCGTACTACGTCAACAACTTTCTAAAAATTATTTATGAGCGCACAGCAACAGACAGTAGTGGGACTCCCAATCAGCTTTGACTCCTATATCCGACATGGGTGGAAGCTGGTAGCGATACCACAGGGGAGTAAGGGTCCGAAGGCAGCGGGATGGAACAAGCAAGAGAACGCACTCACTGATAGCACCCAGATACCAGCGGGTTATGGTGTGGGGCTGGCTCATGCGTACAGTGGCACCTGCGCTATTGACATTGATAACTGGGACGCAGCATCTACGGCACTCAAGGAGCATGGGATTGATCTGAATCTGCTCTATGGTGCACTCGATGCAGTGACCATTGAGTCGGGTCGGCAAGGGCACGGCAAGCTCCTGTACCGTATGCCGTTTGGTCTGACCCTACCCACTAAGAAGATCAACTACACATCTTCTGACGGTTCTAAGCAGGTAGCCTATGAGCTACGGTGTGCGACTAGCGGTGGGCTAACCACCCAAGACGTACTGCCGCCCACGATCCACCCGATGACCATGCAGCCCTATCAGTGGGGTGGTAAGGGGAAGTGGACTAACCTACCCGAGCTACCCCTGCCACTGCTGGCACTCTGGCAAGACCTGACCCGTATTGATAGCGAACCCACTATCACAACGGACACTATACCCGCAAGCTGGGATGACATACGGGCAGCACTGTCCCATATCCCCGCTGACTGTACCCGTGAGGCGTGGCTCACTTGTCTGATGGCACTACACCATGCAGGCACACAGTCTAATCAGCTTGAGACTGCACAGACTCTGGCCCATGAGTGGTCTGCATCGGCATCGACCAAGTATGCGGGACCGAGGGACTTCAATGCGGTGTGGTCATCGCTCAAGTCTGATACGTCCAATGCAATCAAGGCCGGATCGCTCTTTCATATCGCTATGGATCACGGGTACAAGCGACCCATGCCCGATGTGTCAACGCTGTTCAGGTCGGTAGTACCCATGCCACCGGTCAAGGTGTTAGAGGGTCAGCGCATTCCCCCACCTGATCCTGACTTGGCGCTATGGCCCGAGCTTCTGACTACCCGTGCACTGGAGGTAGCGAACGCGGTGGGTTGTGACCCTCTCGTGCCGCTGTTCGCAGGTATCGCCACGGTATGCGGCGCAGTGGATGCACAGACCCGATTGGAACTGGTGCATGGGTATTCAGTACCACCCGTGCTATGGATGATGACCATTGGCGATCCAGCGGATAAGAAGACGCCAGGAGCACGTCCTATGATGAGTGTGCTACACCAGATCGAGGCTGAAGACCGGCAACGCTATGACCGTGCACTGCTGGAGTGGGAAGCACTTGAGCATGTTCACAACCAGTCCAAGAAGTCCTTCATTACCAATGTGGGTCAGTCAACTGAGACTATGCTGACCGGTAAGATCGACTATGACTCAGCACCACCGGTAGCGCCACCACCACCGGCCAAACCCGTGGACCTGCGGTTACTGGTGAAGGACATTACCAGTCAGAAACTTATGCGGATCGTGGCCGATCGTCCAAGGGGTGTCTTGTGTCACCTGGATGAAATGGCAAGCTGGGTCAATAAGCTGACTGATCCAAAGTCCGGCGAAGACCGTTCATGTTGGACTCAGAGCTATGAGGGTGATCCGCATTCTATGGACCGTGTAGGTGCTGAGAATACGATCTATGCCAAGAACTTAGCGGTATCAATCTATGGGAATATCCAACCAGTAGTCTATAAGCAGAAACTTGCAGCCATGAGCCATGATGGACTGCTCCAGCGATTCATACCCGCAGTTCTCAGAGCAGAGCATACGAAGCTGGGTGAACCGGTACCGGATATGTTCACGCATCGTAGCCAGTGGGAAATGAAAATCCGGGAAATCTATGCACTCCCGACTATGACCTATAGGCTCAATCCAGCAGCCTATGATGAGTTTCGCAACTTCCAGCGATGGTATGAACAGTCCAAAGCAGATGAGCGGCTACTCAAGGCTAACCCCATTTACATGCAGGCGTTCGGTAAGCTCGAAGGAACGTGCGGACGGATCATATTGGTCATGCATATTCTGACTTCTCCCTATGGCGAGTTAGTACCAGTCGAGACGGTTAATAAGGCAATTGAGTTTGTCAAAGGGTACGTTGTGCCTGCGTACCGGTACAGCTTAGGGGAAACCGGCGGGTTGATTGATGATGGTTTGGAGCGGTACATGGTTGACCGTATTATTCAGATAGCCGGGACCATGGATAGCGTCAGCATGGCTGACCTGCGCACCGCAGCTAAACACCGTATCGAGGGTATGCCGCGCCATGTGGCAAATCAGCTACTAGCTGATGCGATGGAGCCACTAGAACAGATAGGTTGGGTAACCATCATCAATGATCACAGGGATCGTAAGACCTGGGCAGTTAATCCATCCCTGGCTACGCAGTACGCGGACCATCGGCTAAAGATAGTTAAAGCAAAGCAGCGCCAGCTTGATGATTCAAGGGCTATCGTGTTGCGGTCAAATAAATACACTCCGCGCCGATTCGCTAAAGGTTATGATCCGCTAACTATGGATGATCAAAGATACCCTGATTAGAACCATGAGTAAGCAGACAAAAAGAAGCCCGATACCTTGTGAGTATCGGGCTTTTTAACTGGTGCATGGCACCAGATCAGGGAGACAATGAACGCGGGTTAGATCATACCATTACAAACCATTCTCAATGATGATCAGGAATAACATGATGAAAAAGAAAACGAAACCTAGCCAGTGCATGATGGTCCCCTTATCCGGTGTAGATGTAACCATCATCACCAATGTATAAATAGACTTCACCATATGCGTGACTGGCTTTAGTTAGCGCATCCCCTATGGTATCGGGTAAACCTCGATCCCAAAATCCCGCACCATGATTGTTACGTGTAAGCCAGAAGTCGTACCCGATTTGCGGATCATCTAACCCGCTTTGCTCCAATAGTGCAGCATTGGAGTTTACAAAATCCTCCACATCCTCCCGCATACCCTCAAGGATTTTTGTGTCAATGTCGTCTACAGTGAACACAGCATCCAATGGTTCACCATCATCGTCTACACTGGACCATAGGGCGCACACGGCATAGTGGTGCGCGATGTTGTCAATGTTGAAGGTTTTCATTTCATCAACTCCCAAATAGTTTGAACGATAGCTGGGCTAGAAATAACAAGCCCGAAGATTACGGCATCGATCCATTCACGCATGATCAGTCCCCTTCAAAAGTTAAGGTAAACGAAACCATCGGCTACTGTACCGACCACAGTCGTGTTTTCTTGCAAGTAGCTTTCCACATGGTCCGATAGATCGTCGGGGTCGATACCATCGCAGTCGATAGAGTAATTGTCAATGATCCCTCGGATGCTATCTTCTGAGTAGTCGCAGCATAGGGCGATTACGTCAAGCTCCAGCGGTTCACCTAGGTCATCTTCTAACTGTTCTAGGTAATCGAATAGAACGGTCAACCCTTCATAAGTGAAATTGTTAGGGCGCAGTGCCACGAATGCATCGCGGAATTGATAAACGTTTACTGACTGGTGCATGGTATGTTCTCCTGATAGTGATTGAAGGGGATTAGAGGCCCATAGAGGCCGTGATTCGAAGCCACTGCGGGTAGTGCAGTGGGTTAGTGTGGTTTGCTTCGCAGTAGGCGATGTAGTGTAAGTAGGTCATGATGTTTAGCTCCGAGGGTTAGGCGTTCAATGTGGTTTGCACCAGCGTGCGTGCCATAAGGTAAGCAGTCGCACGGGACCGGCCCATGCGTTGCAGCTTGGCTGCGATGAGCTTGATGGTTTCCAGTTCTCCGAACAGCTTCACGTCGTCAATGATGTATGCGGGTTTGAACATGATCTTTAGCTCCTGGGTTGTTTGTTGTGATGGATGAATTCTAGTTCAAAAATTCTTGGATGCAATGGGTAGAATGAAGAAAGGTTAAAAATTCTTTAATTCGTCCCACTTTTAGCGGGTTATTTTACTGTTCAAGGTTTCTTTGGTACTTTTCCCAATCCTGCGGTGGAATCTAGATAGGGGTTCAATCTGTGCTAATTTAAAAAAGTGGTTTTAAAACATATAACGTGGAAAGCCCATAGGGTAAGTTGTGCAAACATTCCTTGAATCAAGAATTTTTGAACCACTTTTTACCGGTTTTCCACCAGTTTTGATCCGCGATTCTTTGAAGGTGCACCAGTCGTTCCCATTGAAACGAACACCATTGTTAAGTTAACAAATACCCCTACACTAAGGCTTTGTTAACTTAACAAGGGTGTTTATATGATTCTGATTAACTTTGAAGATGTACCGAAGGACCGTTTCTACGTAACCAGTGACGCACGAATCTGGGATAACCAACGCCAACGATTCTTGCGTCAGACTAGAGCGCCACTAGCTAACGGGAAGCCAGGGTATATATCGGTAGGGTTTCAAATGCCAGACAAACGATTTAAGCGCAAGTACGTGCATAGACTGGTTGCGCACGCCTACTGTGCTAACCCGAGGCAAGCGCCAGAAGTCAATCACATCGATGGAGATAAGACTAACAACCTTCCAACAAACCTTGAATGGGTTACTAAGTCAGAGAATCACAAGCACGCATACGCAAAGGGCCTGAGACATTCGCCATTGACTTACGCCTTGATATCCCTACCGCACTGGCTGCGCTGATCCATGCACCCTATCGTCGGTGCACTGGCTGCGCCGAGTGCCGTTACTGACTGACCGGTCAGTCAATAGCTGTTGATGTGAGTGCTCACTGACCATGTTGGCTGACTCGATGACGACGGGGGGCATAGGTGCCAAAACTATTCTTAATTTTAGCCTTATATCAAATCTCAGAAAATGGATTTTCATGTGTCTCTATTTTCTGCTACAATTTGTTCATGCTAAATCTAACCTGCAAAAACTGTCAGATCAGTAAACCAACTGATTCGTTTTATATTAATCCCGCTTACAAGACAGGCTATAGACCTGTATGCAAGGAGTGCTTGAAGCTCAAGTACCCATCAAAGTATGAAAAGAAGCCACCTGAATACTTTGAGGAACGTCGAAGAATCAGGGATCGAGAAAAACAGGAGTTGAAGCAAAAGCTCCTTGTTGAACGGGATATGAGGAAAGAACTGGAACGACCAGCGAAAGAAGCCGCATCGAAAGAGAAAAAGAAAATACAGAAACGCGAGTACCGTCGAAAAAAGCGAAGTGAACCCTATGCTCGACGGGTTGAAAAAATCAACGATCGATGCTCCGGACTTGGAAAGCTATCTAATGGGATAATCAAGAAACTTTTGATTCAGCAGGATTGCAAATGTGTCTACTGCAAGATTGATATTTCAGCCAATCGTCACGTTGACCATATCGTCCCCCTTGCATTAGGTGGTTTGAATGTTGACAGTAATGTTCAACTGACCTGCCCCGAGTGCAATATAAAGAAAGCTGATCTACCACCGTGGCTATACCCAAATGCTTAAATCAGGTATCCTATGAAAATGAATACCCAACTACCAAGCTGGCTGGACTCGACTCCAATAACCAGCGAAACCAATTCCTCTAGTGGTACTGATCTCATGACCTACCGTGAGATGCAGTTCACCAACCTGTTCCCTACAGCACTGGACAGACTCTCACTCGGTCATCAACTGATAGATATATGTGATGATGACCCTCGTGGTATCTCACCCGCTGAGTTCATGCGGTGGATCAAGAAGGACAAGGAGAGGTATAGTCAGTACAAAGAGTCTCAGGAGATTGCTGCTGAGTTCTTGGTTTACTCTGCACTCAAAGCAGCCGGTGGTAACGACTCCATGAACGATGTGAACAGGGACAAGCTCATTGCTGAGACTAGCCTGAAGATTGCCGGAGCGTGGAGTCCGAAGCGGTACGGTAAGGAAGTGGGGTTACCGGTAAGCGGTGGGAACCAACCCATCACGATTAACATTGGTCAAGTGGAGAGTCCTTATGCCTTGGTGGATGTGGTTAATGATCGGGTGGGTGATAGTAACCAACTGGTGACTGATGTGGAGGTCAAATGAGTACATTGGACTTCAAGTTACTCAGGTGGCAAAAATCCGTTATGACCGACAAAACTCGGTTCAAGGTGGTTGTGGCTGGTCGCCGCTGTGGGAAGACACGGTTCTCGGCAATCGACATGATTGTGAAGGGACTGGAGTGTAAGCACACCGATGCGACAGTTCTGTATGTGGCACCCACCTACGGTATGGCGAAGACCCTGATGTGGGACTTGCTGAATCAGTTGGGTCAGCCGGTGATCGCCAAGGCGAACATCAACGATGGTGAGATAACGCTGGTTAATGGGGTAAAGCTACGCATCCGTGGATCGGATAACCCCGATGCGCTGCGAGGGTTCAAGCTGTTCCATGTGGTTACTGACGAGTCGAAGGACTTCAAGCTCAATGTGTGGCCTCTGATCATCCGACCAGCGTTGTCTGACTTGAAGGGTACGGCGCTGATCATCGGGACACCGGAGCCTGGAGACAGCGAGTTCCGCGACCAGTACGAAATGGGTGTAGGTGGGCGTGACCCCGAGTGGAGGTCGTGGCACTTCACCACCTTGGACAACGAGCTAATCGACCCTAAGGAGATCGAGGCTGCGAAGAAGACATTATCGACTGCTCACTTCCAGCAGGAGTACATGGCATCGTTTGACACGATGGGTGAGAACATCTTCAAGGAGTCATGGCTACTGTACGGTGAGAATGCACCCACTGATGGTGATACGTTCATTGCCGTGGACCCCGCTGGGTTCGAGGCAGTGGCAGACCAGACTAAGAAGAAGCACTTGGACAACACGGCGATAGCAGTGGTCACGGTCACTGAGGATGGGAAGTGGTTCGTGAAGAAGATCGACTATGGGCGCTGGGACGTTAGGGAGACAGCGGTCAGGATATTGATGGCGATACGCACACACCGACCCATGATGGTAGGGGTGGAGCGCGGGTCACTTGCTCGGGCACTGATGCCCTACCTGACTGACCTGATGCGTAAGAACCATGTCTATGCTCACATCGAGCAGATACAGATCAGTGGGTCCAAGGAGAACCGGATAACGTACAACCTTCAGGGTCTGTTCGAGCACGGGCGCATAACGCTGAACTCAAGAGAGAAGTGGGACCAGTTCTTGAAGGAGTACATCAGCTTCCCGTCCAAGAAGTCCCATGATGACTTGATCGATTCACTATCCTTGGTGGCTAACCTAGTGACTACCACCTACGCTAAGATGGGTGATGATGAAGATTGGGAACCTATTGACGAGATTGCTGGTATATAGTACATAGACTACAATTCATATGAATTGTAGGACTAACTATGCCCATTACCGAAGGTTACTCTAATAGCGGTGAGATCGTTGATCTGATCCCTGACGCAGAAAAGCCGGAATACTTCGAGCCTTCTGAACTTGAGAAGGAACTCATTGGTTTCATTGTTGACCATTGTGAGAAATGGCGCGACTATCGGGACCAGAACTACTCTGACCAGTGGGCTACCTACGAGCGCACCTGGCGTGGAATCTGGTCCAATGAAGACTCTAACCGTGCATCAGAGCGTTCACGGGTGATCAGTCCGGCGACTCAACAGGCTATTGAGACTCGCCATGCAGAGATCATGGAAGCGATCTTCGGTCAAGGTGAATTCTTTGATATTGCTGATGATCTTGCTGATAAATCCGGTGGATTAGACGTTGAGCAGTTGAAAAACAAGCTCAAGGAGGACTTTGCACAAGATAAAGTTCGTAAGAGCATTGACCAGATTGCACTACTGGCTGAGATTTACGGTACCGGCATCGGGGAAGTCGTTGTTTCGAGTGAGAAACAGTACAAACCGATGAGTGTACCGATGGGTGGCGGTCAGATTGCCTACGGAACGGGTGAAAAAGACCGAATTTCTGTCAAGATTAACCCGATTAATCCGAAGAATTTCCTATTCGATCCCAATGGCACCGATGTAAATGACTGCATGGGTGTAGCTATTGAGAAATATGTCTCTATCCATAAGATCGCAGCCGGTATCGCTGACGGAAAGTACAAAAATGTCGATATTTCCTCTATGTATGAGGATGATTCGCTAGAAAGTACCCAAGAATCGAAGAATTTCGAGGATAACAAGGTACTTTTGCTCACTTACTACGGTTTGGTGCCCCGTGAGTACCTGAACGCTGGTGAGGAAGTGGTCGAGTTGTTCGATGAGGATGAGATCGAAGACTACCGTGACATGGTGGAAGCCATTGTGGTCATCGCCAACGGTTCGTTGCTCCTGAAGGCTGAAGAATCGCCCTACATGATGCAGGATCGTCCGATTCTGAGCTACCAAGCGGATACGGTGCCGGGTCGTCTGTTGGGCCGTGGAACTGCTGAAAAAGCGTTCAATATGCAGTCGGCAGTTGATGGTTCGATGCGTTCACATATGGATGCACTGGCCTTGACCGTAGCCCCGATGGTGGGGTTGGATGCGTCACGACTACCCCGTGGTGCGAAGTTTGAAGTGAAGCCGGGTAAGGCATTCCTCACCAACGGTGCCCCATCCGAGATCATTTTCCCGTTCAAGTTTGGTACCAATGACGGTGCCGCCATGCAGACCTCGAAAGAGTTCGAGCGTATGCTGCTCATGGCAACTTCTACGGTTGACTCTGCGGGTGCACCCTCACAGGTATCCCGTGACGCTGGTGGCATTGACATGGCGACTGCCACCATGATCAAGAAGTACAAGCGGGTACTGGTGAACTTCCAAGAGGACTTCCTGATCCCGTTCATCTACAAGGCTGCTTGGCGTTTCATGCAGTTCGATCCTCAACGCTACCCCGCAGTGGATGTGAAGTTCATTCCAACAGCTACTTTGGGTATCGTGGCGCGTGAGTATGAGCAGAAGCAGTTAGCATTCCTGATTCAGACTCTGGGTGCGAATAGCCCTCTGACCCCGATCCTGATGCAGTCTGTCATCAAGAATAGCTCCCTGAGCAACCGTGAAGAGATGTTGGTTCAGTTGCAGAAGGCTGCACAACCCGATCCGCAGGCTCAACAGGTTCAGCAGCAGGCTGTGATGCTCGATGGTGCACTGAAGCAGGCTCAGGTACAGAAGACTCAAGCGGAAGCTGCCAAAGCGACTGCTGAAGCACAGGTGGTACCACAAGTGGCGCAGGCAAAACTGGTGGCAGCATTGTCGAACAACTTGAACGATAATAATGAGTCTGCTGACTTTGAGCGTAGAGCTAAAATAGCTGATCTGATGCTCAAGGAGAAGGACTTGCACCTCAAGGCCGAAGATATTGCTTCCAATGAGCGTATCGCTACAGAACAGATGCGTCACAAGGCAGCATCGGAATCTGATTACCTGAAGAACGCTTCGCAAGCATGATCTCCGAAACACTCAAGAAACTCCTTACACCCGCAGTAGACCCGTCGGTCAAACTGACCGGTATGGGGATGTTTCTGGGTAAATTACTGGATAAATTCGATACACGGGTCACTGAACTAGAGGCTCGACAGCTTCAAAAGGGTGACAAAGGTGATCGTGGAGAGCAAGGACCAGCGGGTAAAGATGGGCGTGACGGGAAGGTTGGAAAAGACAGTACCGTTGCAGGCCCGAAAGGTGATAAAGGCGACACTGGAAAAGTGGGACCTGCGGGACCGAAAGGGGTTTCCGTTGTCGATGCCGAAGTCGCTCTCGATGGAAACCTTGTCCTGAAGTTATCTGATGGAAACATCATAGATGCTGGTGAAATCGTGCAACAAGTGGCTAAAAATAGCTACTTTCACTCTAAACAGTTGGCAAATTTTCAGATAGTAGTATCATCCACAGCACCGTCGAACCCATCAGTCAATGATTTGTGGTATGACATAACTTGAGGTTAATTCATGCCTACAGTAGCTTATACAAAATGCACAGCAGCAATTGAACCTTTGCTTGAGAATATCAATGTCGGTTCTGACACATGGAAAGTGGCACTCACAAATGCGTCCGCAGTGGCTAAAACAACCTTCATTGCCGGTACTGATGATCTTGCTACTGCCAACGGTTATACCGCTGGTGGTAATGCTTGCAGTGTCACTACTGCTGCGCAGACTGCTGGAACGTACACGTTCACGCTGGCAAATCCTACGGTATGGACTGCGTCAGGTGCGGTAGGTCCGTTCCAGTATGCTGTGCTGTGGGACACGACCACATCGACACCTGTCGCGCAGTGGGACTACGGTGCTCCCGTGACACTGGCGTCTGGTGACACGTTCACCTTCACGTTCTCCGGTAACGTCTTCACGGCTGCGTAATGGCTAACGGTACTGGTACAGCAACAATAGACTTCGGTGCTTTCCCTGGAAAGAACGAGACATCTGTTGCTGTCACTGGTCAAACAACTATTAGTGCTACTAGCAAAGTAGAAGCGTGGATCATGGGTGATGACACATCTACAAGCCACACCGCTGCTGACCATAAGTACGCACCTCTGTTTATGTCCCTCACTTGTGGTACTCCCACAGCAGGAACAGGTTTTACAATCTATGGACGCTCACAACACAAGATGCAGGGTACTTGGTCTGTGCGTTGGGTATGGTCTGATTAAGGAGTAATGTATGGCAATGGATGCAAGTCTCGTAGGTGGTATCACAGGCAACAAGTCTGAGGTGACTACCTACAACTCGATGAAGGTCACACCTGAAACTAACGCGATTACCAACTCCGCGAACATCGGTGGTGTTCGCATCTTCGCTGAAGTGGATCAGGGCTACATCACCAACTTCCCGACATTGAAGTCCCCTGAAGCTGACTTTGACTATCGTGTTCGTGTCTCCCAAGACTTGTTGTTGGACGACGAATGGTTCAGCTACACCGCGCAGAACACTGCCAAACACAGTTACCTGACAACCACAAGCACGGCAGGCTGGTCCGCAGGCTCTTTGACGCTGAATAGCGGTGCAGGTACTCTTGCAGTGAGCACTGGTTGCCAAGTTAATACTTATGCATCATTCCCTATTCTTGGAACAACCACGTTGTCTATGGATGCAGAGATTGGTTTTACCAATCAACCCACAGTAAACACATTTGTTGAGTGGGGCGTTGGCCTTCCGGGAACACAGTTAACTGCTCCTACTGACGGAGTGTTCTTCCGCCTAAATTCAGCCGGTTTGCAAGGTATTGCTTCCATTAATGGTACTGAAGTTTCCACTGGTGTATTTACTGGCCCAGCAGCTACAGGCGTATGGACATATACCAATAACAAACGCTACCAGTTTATTGTCTACCAATCTTCTACAGAAGCATATTTCTGGATGGATGATGGCACGGGTGCCGTGTTGATGGGTGAGATTGAATTGCCCACGGCTACCGGCTCTGTCTCGATGTCAGGTTCCGGTCAGGTGTTCTTCAAACACCGTGTGGTGGGTGGCGCTGGTGGCGCCATTCTTGCCGCCAACGTAACGCGCTACAACGTGCGTCAAGGTGGTATCCAAATTGCCACAACTCCTTCCACGCAAGGTAGTCGTTTGTATGGTAGCTATCAAGCTCTGCCCGGCAGTGCAACGTATGGAACAATTGCTAACGTAGGTACAATTACTACCGGTAATGCGGCTAACCCAACGGCGGCTGTACCTACTACAACCACTGCTGCACTAGGTTCTGGGTTGGGAGGTACATTCTGGGAAACCGTATCCATTGCTGCCAACACTGATGCGATCATCATGTCCTATCAGGTACCAATAGGCTCCGTTAATAGTTCCGCTCGGCGCTTAGTTCTACGCGGAATCTATCTGAACAGCTACGTCCAGACTGTAATTGTTGGTGGACCGTATATTGCTGAATGGTTCTTGGCCTTCGGTCATACGGCTGTTTCTCTCGCCACTGCTGAAGCTGCAACAACTAAAGCCCCGCGGCGTATCGCTCTACCTTTCACGCAAGTAGTTACAGCAGCTCAAGCAGTGACTACGCTGGTCAGCCAGCCCACTCAGTTTGTTGACTTTGGGGATGCTCCAATCTTTGTGAACCCTGGTGAATTCCTGCAACTCTGCACACGCCATATCGGAACTGCTGGTACTACCGGAACGGTTGTTCATCGAGTGACCCCAGTCTACGGCTGGGAGTGAACTAAATGTCCCTGCTGCTTGCCCTCATACCGAGTGGCGGTGGTGGGGGTGTCAATTACACCTTAACCGGTATTGCGGGTTCATACTCGCTTACCGGAGGCACTGCCGCACTCAAGGTCGGTAGGAAGATAACCGCCAACGCAGGCACATACAGCATCACAGGCAGCACGGCTGTCCTGAAGGCTGGCAGGCAGATCACAGCTAACGCAGGCAGTTACTCCATCACCGGAGGCTCTGCAACGCTCATCAAGACAACCGGTTCTGTTAATTACACACTAACTGGTAACACCGGAAGCTACTTATTGATAGGGGGGTCTGCAACTCTGAAGGTTGCTAGACAAATAACAGCATCCGGCGGTAGTTATTCATTGTTGGGGGGATCAGCTACCCTCACAAAAACCACCGCTGGAACAGCATATTTCTTAACCGGTCTTGCAGGTAGTTATTCACTGACAGGTGGTAGTGCATCACTTCTTGTATCAAGAATCCTGACTGCTTCAGCAGGCAGTTATCAAATCACTGGTAAAAATGCTACTCTCGCATATACACCTTTCGGTACTCCCACTTCACGACTAAAATATTGGAATGGTACAGCATGGGTACCGAAGACCTTGAAGGAATGGAATGGGTCTACTTGGGTGACAAAACCATTGAAATACTGGAACGGAACAACATGGATATAGCACTCCAAAAATATTATGAAGACCGACTCTCAATGTGTTCTACAGACGCATGGAAAGAGTTGATGAAAGACATTGAGGGGATGCTCAAGGCAACTGATACTCTCTCATCTGTCTCAGATACCCACTCCCTTGACTTCCGTAAGGGTGAAGTATCAATGATGCGTTGGATGCTCTCTATTGGTAGGATTAGTGAAGATGCATATGAACAACTAAAGGGTGAAATATGAGAGTCTTAAATGACTTTATTTGTGGCGACTGCGGAATAGTGACCGAGAAACTGGTGGATAGTGAGTTCAGGACCATTGAGTGCCCCGAATGCGGAGGTAATGCCACTCTGCTTCAAGCGATGCCCACAGTGCGTCTTGAGGGGATTACCGGAGCATTCCCAGGTGCAGCAGAGCGTTGGGCACGAATCCGTGAAGAAAACGCTAGGATTAAAGGTAAGAGGGCTTGACTCTCACCAAGTTTGTGATATAAATTGGATATGACCCACTACAACCCTAAGCGGCAGTGGATTTAATTAACCGACAACCCATTTGGGCCGGAGAGAAGTATGGCAGATATGGAAGATGTGAATGATGGTTTGGAGATGGGTGAACTAGAAACTGTTGAACAACAGATTCAAGAGGAACCCAAGCAAGCAGCACCAGACTTACCTGAGAAATATCGCGGCAAGAGTGTCGAGGATGTTATCAAGATGCACCAAGAGGCTGAAAAGCTGGTCGGGCGCACCATGAATGAGGTAAGCGAGGTTCGTAAACTTGCGGATGAGCTAATCAAGACACAACTGACACCGAAGCCAAAAGTCGAGGAAGCGAAGCCAGTAGATTTTTTTGAGAATCCACAGGAAGCGATTCGGCAGCAGATTGAGAATAACCCGCGAGTTCTTGCCGCAGAACAATATGCCAAGCAAGTACAAGCAGAGCAAGCGAAACAGCGATTAAGTCAAATTCATCCTGACGTTCAACAGATCGTTCAGAATGAAGACTTCAGAAACTGGATTGCTGCTAGTAAGGTCCGTCAGCAACTGTTCCAACAGGCTGATTCTTACGATCTCGATGCTGCCAATGAACTGCTTTCGACCTACAAGGAACTACGCGCCGTTAAGCAACAGAAGGAAGCCCAAGTGGATAATTCCGCTAGGGAAGCAACCCTGAAGCAAGTGGCAGTGGATATTGGTGGGTCGGGTGAGAGTACCAAGAAAGTTTATCGACGCGCAGACCTCATCCGTTTGAAAATGCGTGATCCTCAGAAGTACGCCTCGATGCAAGATGACATCATGGCAGCGTATTCTGAAGGTCGGATTAAGTAAATCTTTTAGGAGTTAATCATGGGTCTTGGTACCAATCACAGCACGACTACCACCAGTGCTAAATTTATCCCCCAACTGTGGTCTGATGAAACGCTTGCCGCGTATAAGCAGAAGCTGGTTCTGGGTAATCTCGTTACCGCTATTTCCTTCAAGGGTAAGAAGGGCGATACGCTGCACATTCCAGTGCCTGCTCGTGGCGATGCTTCCGCTAAGGCTGCTTCTACTCAAGTTACGCTGATCGCTGATACTGCAACTGAAGTTCAGGTTCTGATCAACCGTCACTTTGAGTACAGCAAGCTGTATGAAGACATTGCTGCTATGCAAGCTCTGCAATCTATGCGTCAGTTCTACACTGATGATGCTGGTTATGCGCTGGCAAAACGCATTGACCGTGACCTGCACCTGCTGGGTGCTGGTGTTCAGAGCGGTAACATCACCGGTGCTACCAACGCCTATGAGCAGGCAGTTATCGGTGGTGATGGTGTGACCAAGTTCTCAGGTGCTACTCCCGGTAACGGCACTGCTCTGACCGACGCTGGTATCCGTCGCATGATCCAGACTCTGGAAGATGCTGACATGAACAGCGATGAACTGAGCTTCGTGATCCCTCCTGTGGAAGCTGCTGTGTTGCGCGGTATCGCTCGTTTCACTGAACAAGCATTCAAGGGTGACGGTGAGACTCTGAAGACTGGTCGTTTGGGTAACCTGTACGGCGTGGAAGTGTTCACCTCCACCAACTGCCCGTTCATCCACGTCAACAGCATTACTTCTACTCAGTCCGTGACATTCTCGTCTACTGCTCCTACCGGAGTAGCATACGTTGATGAATTGGGTAATACCGTGGACTGGTCTACTTCCACCCCCACCGATGCCAAGTTCCGTGCTTGCTTGATGCTGCATAAGGATGCGTTTGCTCTGGCTACCCAACAAGACATTCGTACTCAGTCGCAGTACAAGCAAGAGTACCTCGGTACTCTGGTGACTTCCGATACCATTTATGGTACGAAAGAATTGCGCGATTACGCTGCCGTAGCGTCGATCGTTCCAGCTTAAAACTTTCTTTGACTTAGGGGACTTCGGTCCCCTATTTTGAAAGCTCAAAATGATCCCAAGCAAACACCACTCCCACCCTCAAAAGTGGGAAACGTCTAAACAAGACAAAGAGGCTAAGGGTTACGGTAAAGAAGGTTCCAAGAAAGAGGAATCTATGGACCGTAAGCAGATGCCTAAACTCCCTATGAAGAAGTAAGGAAATAAATCATGGCATTCACCACTTCCACAGTTACCCGTGTAGAACAGGGTAACAAGCAACTGCAAGGCGCGTTCAGCGAAATGTGGTTTGTCACTGCAACCGTGGACCCTGCTTCTGTTGCCGCTGGCGCTGAAGATACGGGTACGCTGACTGTCCCCGGTGTTGCACTGGGCGACATGGTTGTAGGTTTCGCCCCTGGTGTTAACCAAACCGTTGATGCTGACATTAACGTGTTTGTTTCCGCTGCCAATACTCTGACTATCCGTTTGAGTAACCTGAACGCAGCCGCTGCACTCGACCTCGCATCTTCCACTTGGAAGGTGATGGTTGCTCGACCCCTCTGGTAATTAACCGGATACCCCGCTTCGGCGGGGTTTCTTTTATGACAAAAGTAACATTTCAGTGTATCCGTTCAGGTAATCGTGTCTCGTTTACCAATGAGAACGATATTGCCGGACTGCGTAAGCATGAAGGTTACAAGGAGATCATCAATGAAGTCAAAGAAGAAATCCAACAAGAAGCCCCCAAAGAAGTGCTGAAGCGTGGTCGCCCAAAAGCAGTACCGGCGTTTCTTCAGGAGTAAATCATGGGTGATGGTGATAGTTCGGATAGCTCGTCAGATCAGAGTTCCGCAGAAAGTGCACGACTAGCTTCTGCTGGTGATTCGACTGCGTATGTAGGTGCTTCACAGGCACCTGAAGGTGGTTGGTATCGAGGAAATCAGACAAGTGCGGATCAGTCTGCTGCTGAAACTGCTCGTCTTGCCGCAATGAATAAGGGTGATAACACCCTTGGAAATATTGGTCAAAGTAGTGGAACCATAGCAGACCAACATAATTGGTCTATTGGACCTAATGGTCAGATTTACGGTAATATTCAAAATGCCGCTGCTGATCTCGGTATTCGACCATCACAAGCCGGTATATCTATACCATCATGGTTGAGTGCACTATCTCCGAAACTCGCGGGGATGTTGTCGGGAATTGGTTCACTTCAGGATATGGGTCTTCCGGGCTACTCGATGACACCGGAAGAACGTGCAATTGCTAGTTCATTTGGTAACTCATCATCATCGCGTCGAGGGTATGACTTCGGTTTGATGACTTCCCCACAACAAGTATCACAGCAGTCACCGCAAGTCTCATTTGGTTCGCCTTTTGTGAATAGTGTTGGGTTATTCCAAAATTCTATTCCGGCGAATCAGCAGGTGTCCTACTCGCAACAACCCAGTGTGATAAATGGGTTATTCCGAGGTTACATTTAACAAGGTTTTGATATGGCTGATCTAACTACTGGTGATTGGTTGAGCGTAGGGGCAGGGTTGCTTGGCAACTATATGCAGGGTCAATCTACTGCGGATGCCGCTAAAGGTACTGCGAATGCCATGACTCAGGCTGCACAGACTGCTAAATTCAAACCTTTCGGTATCACTACATCCTTCGGGCAATCTGGGTTCAACTACGATCCCTCGGGTAATCTGATCGGTGCAGGGTATCAGTTGGCACCTGGGGTGCAAGAACAACTGAACACCTTATTTGGATCATCCGGTGGTATGTTGGGTCAGTTTACCGGTGCACCTCAAGCTACTGCTCCGTTAGGTCAAGGTGCGCAATCTGCGATGAACCTTGGTCAACAATACCTTGGAACCAGTCCCCAAGATCAGGCATCGAAGTGGATGCAGGATCAGCAGGATTTATTGGCAGCTAGTCGCGCATCTAAACTTGCTGGTGTTCGGTCTAACCTGAATGCTACAGGTAGAACGGGACTCGCAATCGGTGGTGACGCGGGTATGGCAGCATCCAACCCTGAGTTGCAGGCGTATTACAACTCCATCGCACAACAGGATAAAGACTTGGCTGCTCAGGCTACCCAAGGTGGTATGGACTATGCCAAGTTTGGCATGGGTATGCTCGGCTCCGGTGGCGATATGCTCAAGTCCATGTACGGTACTCAGACTGCTGCGTTTTCCCCATATCAGACAGCATTGGCAGGTTCTCAGACTCTTGAGGGACTTGGGCAGAAATCATTCGATTTGTCCACAGGTGTTGGTGCACAGCAATCGACGGGTCAGTCGGGTACACTTAATGCTCAACTTGCCGCTGCACAAGCTGCACAGCAATCGAACGGTTATAACCCGTGGGCTGGACTGCTGAGTGGTGGGTCTACTGCTCTAGCTAACTACAAGTGGGGTCAATAATGGCTGATATTACTGAAGGTCTGTTTGGTCCCACTCCTGAGCAGGTTCGTGCTGCTCAGATGCAGACGTATCAGCAGCAGGCGCAACAGTATGGTCAGATGAGTCCGTTTGATCGTGCTAACGCGGGAATGTTTTCATCCGGTGCCCGACTTGGTGATCTGATCGCCCGTGCTGCCGGTGGTGTCAATATCGCACAAGATCAAGCTACTCAACAGCAGCAGGCTATGCAGGGTTCTGATCTTCAGACCCCTGAAGGACTCCGTGAAGCAGCCAAAAAGATGCTTGCAATTGGAAATCAGAAGTCTGCTTACCTTTTGGGTCAGAAGGCTTCCGACTTAGAGAAAGAAAAAGCAGATATTGAGTTGAAGCAGGCTCAAGCTAAAAAAGCTCTTGCCTATCAGCCAGCGGGTTATGGAAACACAAAGGAGTATCAGGACCAAGTGGACATCATCACTGATCCTGACTCTACACCCGAGCAGATTAAGTATGCTCAGGAACGTATTACCGCATTGAACGCTAAAGGTCAACGAGGTGTGATGGGCGCGGGTACGGTCAAACGACTCAGTACCAACATCGGTGAGATTATTTTTGATCCGGCTAGTAAGAAGTACACATATGCTGACGGTACTGATGTGGAGCCTGAGAAACTTCGCACGATGGTCCCGCTGGGTAATGATCCGACTAATGCTGCTGCTGTCGCAATGGCTAAGGGTGGTGGTAAGACCAAGGCAGAAGCAATGGCTAAGGCTCAGGATGCATTACCGGAAGCTAATAATACTTATAGTCAAGCAGTTGATTTGTTGGGTCAGATTGAAAAAGACCCCGCGTTCTCATCGCTGATTGGTTTCAGTTGGAAACCGGGCGCTAAGTATATTCCAGGCTCCAAAGAAGCAGGATTAGATGCCAAGCTCCAGCAGTTGTCTGCGCTGGCTGAAATGCATCAGCGTGAGAAGCTGAAAGGCACTGGTCAGATCACTGACTATGAATCCAATATGGCTCGTGGTGCTATTCTTCGAGCTACGACTGCTCAGAATGAAGAAGATTATCGCAATGCAATGGCTGACTTCAAGCATTGGATGGGCAAGTCGATGGAAGCTCTGCATCAACGTGCGGAAACTCCATTCAAGATGCCTTCTACACCTGCGATTCAACCTCCGGCTTCAGCACAACCTACGCCAGTTGCAGCACCTCAACCCGCAGCATCTGCTTCCAATCGTCCTAGTTTCAGTCTTACTCTTAATACACCTCAAGCAGTGAAAGACGCATATAAATCTGGAAAGATTGACAAATACCAAGCGAATAGTATTCTCGATGATATGAAACAGCGAGGATTGTTCTAATGGCTGATGACAACCGTTATGATGATTTTTTAAATGCTCTTGATGACAATCGTCATGATGCATTCCTCAATGCTCCTGCGACAAAGGCCGAAACTAAGGGTCACACTTTCAAGCAATACAATCCGAATGAGTCCGTTCTGGGTAGGTTGTTTGGTAAGTACGCACCCGATGTAGTCGATTGGGCCGGTGGGGCAACAAGCACCGCTAGGGGTGGATTGAACCTAGTTTCACCAGGCCTTGGTGAAAAGACATTCCCCATAACTGGTGGTGGACTCCCTTACGATGTGAATAAGGAATCCCTTCCTTATATCTCGGGTCAGATCACCGATCCATATGCCGCCACCATTGGATTCGGTGCGGGTAAAGTTGTTCAAGCTGTTCCGGCAGTGACCAACGCATATAAGGCTGCTAATGCTACTCGAACTGCTGGCACTGCTGCTAAAAATGTACCTCTGACTGCTGAAACTGTACTCCGTAGTGGCGTAGGTGGTGCAGCGGGTGGTGCAGGTACAGGTTATCTCGCCAGTGAGGGCGATACCAACTCGACTACTATGGGCGGTCTGTTTGGTGGAGCATTGGGTGCAACTTTCCCTATCGCCGGAAAAGCCATCCAAGGAACAGCGGGTTGGCTCACCGACTTGGTGAAAAATCGTCTAGGTCAAGTCAAAGCGGGTCAAATTGCTCGGGAAGCTGCCGGTACCAACCTCCCAGCAATTCGTTCAGCAATGGGTAACGCTCCCGCTGATCTGACTGCTGGACAAGCCGCACTTGGTATCAACCAAGACCCGTGGCAAGCTCTGGCAGCGACTGCCGCTAAGAATGATCCAGCATCGTTCTATCGTCAACTGCTGGAACGTCAAGCGAGTCAACGCGAAGGGATGCTCAGTGGTGTAACCCCCGATCTAGGTATTGCTGAAGCTAACCGTAGTGGGGCTAGCGCACAAGCGTATCCAGCAGCGTTCGCTACGGATCGTGCGCGTCAAGCTGCGGTAACAGTTGGTCCAGTTCGCCCTGAGTTTGTGGTAACAAACCCATCTACGGGTGGTGGTTACTTTAAACCTCCAATACCATTGACTCCACAACTACCTCCATCTATTCAAGCACTTTCGTCCGAACCGATCATGTTGAGTGCGGCTAGGGAGGCTGCGGATGTGATTCGTATTGATCCTAAGATACCCGATGCTCTGCGTACCACGCTGACAGATAATCCAATGGGTTCCGCACAAGGTCTTCATGCAATGAAACTGGCTATTGAAGCTCAGTTGAAGAATCCTAACCAGCAGTCTGCTCTTGCTAAATACAGTCAATCATCGCTCCAGACCATCAGAACCCAACTGGTGAAGGCACTTGGTGAAGTATCTCCTGAGTACAGTGCTGCGCGTGAACAGTTTGCTCGGTTGTCTGAACCGGTGAATCAAGCCAATGTTCTTGAACAACTACGTCAGCGACTGGTGAACCCATTGAACCCTGGTCAACAACGCGCCGGTGTATTCACCTCCGCACTGGACCGTGGACAAGAATCTGCTTTGAAAGCCGCAGGTTTGGATACACGATTCACCGGAACAATCCAAGAAGCACTGACACCGCAGCAGTTCCAAACTGTCAATCAGATCGCTGATGCGCTTACCAATCAGCAAGCACTCGCCACCCAAGCGAAAGCCGGTGCCGGTGCACTTGAACAGATTACTGGTGAAGCACTTGGTCGCCAGATGAAGTTGCCGGGTTACATGGCAGCACCCGTGACAGTGACTAATAAGCTGTTGGAACTGCTCACCGGTAAAGTGAACAGACAGACCATTGAAGCCATTTCTAAGGGTATGCAATCTGGAAGGACTGCTGCCGAAATGCTGGATACTCTGCCCACTTCTGAACGAAATAGGGCTTTGTTGGCATTAGGTCAAGCGGATACAATTGCCCCAACAGTAGCCGGAACTTTCGGTGCGGCTCAGAAATATCCGAAGAAAGAGCAATAATGGCTACATTTCTATCAATGGTTAATGAAGTCCTTGCTCGACTGCGTGAGGATCAAGTAACGTCCGTCAATCAGTCTGCGTACTCCAAGATGATTGGATATTACGTTAACGATACCAAGAAGCAGGTTGAGGAATCTTGGGACTGGGATGCACTGACCTCTACCATCCCGATCACTGTTGGAAGTGGATTAGGGTACAACGGATCATCCACTCGGTATCGTGTACCGGGTATCGGAACACGATTCAAGAATGTATTTATCAACAATATTAGCAACGGTTTCAAGCATCCTGTTCGTCTTGTGGCTTACGGTGATCTTCTTACTCGTGAGCAGATGGCGACAAGTGTCGTAAGTGCAGCCCCAGCTTGGTTCTCATGGTATGGTAATGATGGTACAGATGGTATTGTGGCAATCTGGCCTACACCAGCAGCCACTTACACTCTGGCAGTCAACGCCAACGTACCACAGGTTGATCTAGTCAACGACTCTGACATTATTCTTGTCCCATCGGAACCTGTAGTAGCGGGTGCTTTTGCCCGTGCCTTGGTGGAACGCGGTGAAGACGGTGGTCTTAGCTCCAGTGAGGCATACGGGTTGTATAAGGGCATACTTGCTGACCGTATATCTATTGAGCAGTCACGCTCTACAGAATATGATTCTTGGGATGTAGTCTGATGCAACAGATGCGAACATTCTCGGTGATTGCGCCCGGATTCTCTGGGCTGAACACCCAAGACTCTCCTGTCGGGATGGATAGTAAGTTCGCATTGGAAGCGAATAACTGTATCATTGATAAAGCGGGTCGCATCGGATCGCGCAAAGGTTGGACCCCAGTAAACACGGCAAGTGCCACTCTGGGTACATCCAATGTCGAATCCATTGGTGAATTGATTGATTCGACAGGTAATCGAACCATCTTTGTCTGCGGGAACTCGAAGATATTCAAGATTGTCAGTACAGCACTTGTGGAACTGACCTACGGTGGGGGAGGAACTGCTCCAGTCATATCAGCTAACAATTGGCAAACTGCCACGTTGAATGGTCTATTGGTCTTTTTCCAAGAGGGTTACGACCCGTTGGTATATGACCCTACGGTATCCACAACAACATACCGTAGACTTAGTGAGCAGTCCGGTGCCACTGGAACAGCACCGAAAGCTGATTGCGGAATAGCCGCATATGGTCGGATATGGGCAGCTAGGACAGATACTGACAAGGTAACTATCTATTGGACTGACACCTTGACAGATCATAAGTGGTCTGGTGGAACATCGGGATCACTGAACCTCTACGGTGTATGGCCCCAAGGTGGTGATGAGGTTGTTGGGTTATCCACACACAATAATCAGTTGATCATCTTCGGTAAGAAGCAGATTCTGATATACACGGGTGCGAAAGACCCGAGTACCATGACACTATCTGATGTGATTGTTGGTGCTGGGTGTATTGGTCGGGATACGATTGCCAACACTCCCGATGATGTGATCTTCCTATCCGATGGTGGACTGAGGACTCTGGCTCGAACCATTCAGGAAAAGTCAGCACCTCTGTCTGTAGCCAGTCGTACAGTGAATGATGACGTTCTGGGGTATATCTCGATTGAGACCAGCGGTAAGACCATTAAGTCGGTTTATTCACCGGCAGACTCATTCTACTTACTGACGTTTGTCAATAACCGATTCACCTTCTGTTTTGATATGAGGATGCCGTTTCAGGACGGGTCATATCGAGTGACAACATGGTCGGGTATATCCCCAAAGTGTTACTACTATTCTGGAAATAGGACTCTGTATCTGGGTCAACCTGGGTACGTTGGGAAATACTTCGGTTATGCGGATAACACAAGTAACTACCGTATGAGTTACTACACCCCGTGGCTTGACTTCGGTGATCCGATTCGTACATCGATCATGAAGAAGATCAATATGACCATGCTTGGTGCGGTCAATCAACCCATTGTGTATAAGTGGGGGTTTGACTATGTACCCGCTACAAATATGCAGACTGTAAATATTGCAGGAGTGAGTTCTATTGCCCAGTACGGGGTTTCGGAATACGGGATTGCAGAATACAATGCAAACCTAGTCATAAATTCGATTTCATCGAGTATGTCAGGTACAGGGAAAGTCGTACAGTTGGGGTTAGAATGTCAAGTGACAGGTTCCCCAATCTCAATGCAAAAGGTTGACGTTTACACCAAAGATGGAGCGTATAAGTGAGTAACTACATCAAAACAACCGATTTTGCAGTGAAGGATTCCTTGCTGACGGGGAATCCTGCCAAGGTGATCAAGGGTTCTGAGATTGATGCTGAGTTTGCTGCTGTATCTACGGCATTCAGTACGAAGGTTGACATTACTGTTGCAGCGGGTTCTGCGTCACTTCCTTCCGGTACCACTGCTCAACGGGATTCAGTTCCTTCTGCTGGGTACACTCGATATAACTCAACAACTTCAGTATTTGAAGGTTACGGTTCATCTTGGCTTGAGTTCGTTCAACGGACTGCTGCTACAGGTACTGCTGCACTACCCTCGGGTACTACTGCACAGCGTTCTACTGCACTTGGCGTAGGTGTCCGATACAACACCGACCTGTCGCAGTTTGAAGGCTACAACGGAGCGTCATGGGGTTCCATCGGTGGGGGAGCAACTGGTGGGGGTGCTGACACCCTCTTCCAACTGAACAACACAACGATGACCACTTCCTACACCTTGCCCACTGGCAAGAACGCGATGGTGGTTGGGCCTTTGACTATTAACACCGGAGTCACTCTGACAGTGCCTTCTGGACAACGACTGGTGGTGCTATGACAACTCAATTCACCGGAGGCTCGACCTCCAATCTTGATGCCTTGAGTGTGGCGGGTGCTACTACTCTGAGTGGAACAACGACATTCGGCACTGCGCCTATGGCTACACCTAGTGGCTCTGCTCCAGTGTATGGATGCCGTGCTTGGTGCGTGTTTGATGGAACGCTGACTGGTACGAATGCCCCTACTTCGGGCGGAAACGTGACAAGCGTTACGCGCATATCCGCTGGACAGTACACGGTCAACTTAACTACTGCGATGCCCGATGTTAACTATTGTGTTGTGGCAAACGCTCGGATGAATACCGTTGCAAGTTTTGCAATACCTGTTGGCGCATCAAACACAACAAGCTCTGCATTCATTCAGGCCATAAATAACTCGATGGCTCTGGCAGATGCGAATTATGTGTATGTCGCAATCTTCCGCTAAGGACACCACATGGCAACAAACATCATCGCCGGTGACAACTCCAACGGCTTCCAAGTAAACCCTGACGCATCGGGTGCGCTCACTTTCCAAACCGGCCCTGCTGGTGCGAAGGTGAACGCGCTGTCCATTGCTGCGGATGGGACTCCTACATTTTTGAAGGTTCCTGCGAATGCTGCTGTGCAGAGCATGGTGCGGGTTAATACTGCTGCGGGTTACGGCTCCACAAATACAGGTGTTCGTCGGTACACCAACACAGTCACGTCCCAAGGGGCTGACATAACCTACACACCAAGTGCTATCAACGGTGACTTGTTCACTATCAACACTGCCGGTGTTTATGCAATCAGCGCTTCTGATAACTGGAACACTGCGCTTTCATTCGCGCTAACTTTGAACGCAACAACTTTATCTGCTGTGTCAATAGCAACACAACCAGTCGGCGTTGTCCTTGTAGCAGCAACCACTACAACGGCTGGTTACGAGGCGTGTGCATCGTGGACAGGATATTTAGCCGCTGGAAGTCTTATTCGCGTTCTCGTTGACGGGGGCGGCGTAACACCAGTTGGCGCAGGACACCCCGCCCAATTCACAATCACAAGGGTAGCCTAATATGAGCACATCTCTCTCCGACTCTGGCGTAACCTTCGCTGACGGGTCTGTCCAAGCAAGCGCACAGTTCACTGGCCTGCGTAATCGAATCATCAATGGGGATATGCGGGTGGCGCAGCGTGGGACGAGTGGAGTAGCAAGCGGCTACGCGCTAGATCGTTGGACACTTTCAAGCACCGGCACACAACCTAACTGGCTACAAACATCGTCGTCTTTTGGCGGTTACCAAGTTGCAAACACGCTTCAGATAACAGGCATTGCGGGCAACACCGGAGCGTACATTGCTCAAAAGATTGAGTCGCAAAACTGCCGCGATATGGCTGGTCAGACTATTACTTTGTCGCTGTGGGTTTTTCAAAATACAGGAAGTTCTGTAACTTTTACCAACACATTCAGCTACGCAAACTCCGCAGATAACTTCAGCGGAATTACAACCATCGGAACTCCAACAGGAACATCTGTACCGAGTGGTATTTGGACAAAGGTTACAGCAACGCAAGCGATTCCAGCAGCGGCGACAACTGGTCTTTATATAGACATTGGTTCTCAGCACACAGCACTTGGTGCTGGAACCTACATGCAAATCGGAAACGTTCAACTCGAACTAGGCTCCACCGCAACCACATTCGAGCAGCGTCCGTATGGGTTGGAACAGTCTCTCTGCAAGCGCTATGGGCGCAAGTTGACAGGAGACCCCCTTGGGTTCTCAATTAGCGCCACCGATCTCTATAACGGTTCAGTTGCTCTAGGTGATGGTATGCGTTCAGCGCCGACACTGGACGCAGGGGCATCATTCACCGTTGGGGCTGGCTCCGCTGGTACTCCTGCTGTCATTAACAATACGCCCAACACTGCGCGTTTCTATAACTCCGCAAACAACTGGTCGTTTCCAAACATTGTGACGGTAACTGGATTTCTCAATTCGGAACTTTAAGCTGTGTACAAACTCACAAACTCCACAACCATCCTCCGCGCTGACGGTGCAAGCATCCCAGCAGACCCTGCGAACACAGACTACGCTGCGTATCTCGCATGGCTTGCAGAAGGCAACACGCCAGAGCCTGCTGATCCCATTCCGGTAGTCATCACCCCCATCTCTCCCCGCCAGATTCGCATGGCTCTTACCCGCGCTGGTTTGCGTCAAGCGGTTGAGTCTGCTGTCGCTGCTGGTGATCAAGACCTGAAAGACTGGTGGGAGTTCTCCACTACGTTTGAACGTACCAACGCACAGGTCACTGCGATGGCTGCGGCACTCGGCGTGAGTGAGAGTTCGATTGATGACCTGTGGAAGCTCGGAGCAACGCTGTGATTGCTCTGTACCCGATTGCCTACCTGTACGCCTTCTGGCTTGCGTACATCGTTGTGATGGGTGCGTACCGAGCGCACCTTGCAAAGCGCTTGTCACTGATTGCAACGATCCTGCTGTCTCCCGTGATAGCAGTCGGCATCCTGATGGATGTGGTTGCGAACCTGACTATCGCCTGCGTCATCTTCATGGATGGCCCCGAGGAATGGCTGGTGACGACTCGACTGATTCGCTACAAGAAACAAGAACAACGCGATTGGCGCAGTGAGTTTGCGGAAGGAATCTGCAACAACCTGCTCGATGTATTTGACCCAGCAGGAGTGCACTGCGCATGAACGAACCCGAATTCACACCATCACAGTTTGCTGATCGCAGATCGCGCACGGACGACTCAATTCTTCTGCATATCAAAGAGTTGCAGATCACGGTGAAAGACCTCGCCGCGAAGATGAACTACCACCACGCGATCTTCCGCGAAGAGGTGGAGAAGTCTGTCGAGCATGTGTACGAACGCAGCTTTCCAGACGGTGATCCAGAAGGCCATCGGCATCACCACGAACTGGTGATCAAGCGTGAAGAAGAGCGCCTTGAGTTCTGGATGACGATGAAGAAAGAAGTCACGAAGTGGGGGCTCGTCGGTGTACTCGGCTTTCTCGCTGTGGCTGCATGGAACGCAATCCTGATCGGACCAAAGAAATGAAACTTACTGTAGTGCGGACTATGTGCGGCGCTGACTGCACGATTGGCGAACTTCTGGTGGATGGTGAGCACGAGTGCTACACGCTGGAAGATGTTGTGCGCCCGGACGGAGCGCCTAAAGTTTACGGAGAAACGGCAATACCTTATGGAACATATCGGGTTGATATTAGCTTCAGTAATCGTTTTCAGCGTGATATGCCTTTGCTTCTTGGTGTGCCTGATTTTGATGGCATACGAATCCATTCAGGGAACACTACCGCAGATACCCACGGATGCCTACTCGTCGGCAGACACCATTCAGCAGGCACCGTCACAGAGTCACGTCTGGCCTTTGACGCCCTGTTCCCCAAAATACGGGATGCCATCAGCAGCGGTGAAGAAGTCTGGATTACCTACCAATCTGGAGATATTTGAATGAGTTGGATCGACACGATCAAAGCTGTGGCACCGACTGTTGCTGCTGCGATGGGTGGACCACTCGCTGGCGCTGCTGTCTCTGCTATCGGAAGTGCGCTTGGTATGACCTCTCCTACGCAGGACGCTATCGCTAAGGCATTCTCTGACGGAATGATCAAGCCGGAAGACATGGTAAAGATCAAAGCACTGGAACTGGAGTTCAAGACCCATGAGAGCGATATGGGTTTCAAGTATGCTGATCTGGCTGTGAAGCAGGAACAAATTGCATCCGATGACCGTAAAGACGCTCGGAGTATGTTGAAGGCTACCGGTTCCTATGTACCCGCTGTACTCACGTTCATCATTACCGGTGGCTACTTTATTGTGCTGATCGGTATGATGCTCAAGGCATTCACCGTAGCCGATAGTCAGGTAATGCTGATGATGCTGGGGCAGTTAGGTACAGCGTGGGGTGTAGCCATTGCATTCTGGTTTGGAACTACTCGCAATAGCCAAGAGAAAACAACGCTGCTGGCTAACAGTGCCCCAGCGAAGTAACTACTTCCAATCATCCTGATGCTTGCGTAGCTCCTGCATCGCGCTACGCAGGTCCAGTCTCAACTGTTCCATAGCGGCTTCTTGTTCCTGAAGTCGGGTATACGCATCTTTGGCAAAGTTGATCAAATTCTCCAGTTGCCACGCTGCAAAGTTCGGTAGATCGCCCATCATTTCAACCACTCCGGTTTCTTAGGTAGAGGTGCCCATGCCTGCCAGAATCGGTTGCGACCATCCCAAGCTGCGTAGGATGCCACACCACCGATCCCGAGAAGCTGAATCTTAACTCCCCGTGGACAACTGTCCATCGGTTGCCAATAATAATCTGTAGCCACTGCCACGGTCTTTTCAGTATTGATTGTGTGTGTCATTTCATATCATCCGGTCTAGGGCAGTCATCGAACCGCTTCAGGTCTGCTGCCATCCATACTCTTGTGGGTAGACTGTGCTTATTCAACGCCCAACGGTCCACATAGAACAATAAGTTGTCTTGCAGTGCCAGTACCACGCTGCTTCGAGGATAACCTGAAGCCTTGTATATCTCATAGGTAGTCATTCCCTCTGGTACATTAGATAGTAGATCGAATACCCTACGCACAACGGTTTTGTATCTGTCCAGGCTCAACTGTGGTGCGCTCATGCTTGCATCCCCATCCATGATTGCCATAACACAGCGGCACCTTTGCGGTTCTTATCTTGTGCGCGTAGCCTACACTTCTCACGGTTAGCTTCCACATCGCGTGTCTTCGGGAACACTTGTCTTAGCAGATACAACCACACACCACAGTCACGGCAGTGCTTGGCGTATCTATACCTTGGGTTGCGACTGAACTCTGCTGATGGTTTGCTATCACCACAGCAGTTGCACTTGCGTAACTTAATCACATCAACTCCGTCAGTAAAGAAAATCCTGTCTCTGGTTCGGGCGGTGTAGCGTTGTCGATTGGGTACACCTTGCCTTCTACCCATTGCGGTTGTGATGCAAGCATCTGCTCCCACTGCTTATCTCTGGCTTCCACTGCTTCCCTGACGGCTCCTTTAACGTCATGGAAAACTGTGTCGTACCCGTAGAAGCATCCCCGCGCAATTTCATCCATCTGTTCATCTGTCATTGGTGCTGGCTTCATGCTTCAAATCTTTCTTTCAATTTCCTGAATGCCGTAGCGGCTGCTGCTGGTACTTGCCCATT
>Ga0213917_1000040_pt1 | contig 40768 bp, 51 predicted proteins | sample McNCre117MG_FD_161051 | JGI IMG/M metagenome (GOLD analysis project Ga0213917, IMG submission 161051) | Freshwater microbial communities from McNutts Creek, Athens, Georgia, United States - 1-17 MG | ecosystem: Environmental > Aquatic > Freshwater > Creek | place: USA: Georgia | collected... | reverse complement strand
GGCATAAAGACTTTAACTTTGTGTGAAGACCTTAAAGCTTTAAAGCTTTGCTGCGGTAACTCTGTACGAAAGTAAACGTGACAAGAGCCGCCGCCGCGACCTGAGAGTACACGCGGCGCGTACTCTATAGAGGGCGCGAAGTTCTTTAGGGCTAATTCCATCTCAGCTAAGTAATGGGGCTCAGAGCTTTTAACGTCGCAGTCTAATACGCATAAAAAAGTTTCGTCTTCGAGTACTGACGCACTACCAAGACGCACGCCCACGTTAAAGCTTTCTTTAAAAGTTTTCGTGAGAGTATCAAAGTGCTTACGGTCACCCGTTTGCCACTCTTCGCCTATGGGGCGCTTACTTTGGGGGTAGAGCCATATAATGGCAAAGCCCAAGTTATAGAAGCGTTTTAGATATTGTAACTTATCCACATTAAAACTCTTGCTGAGACTGATTAACCGTAAAATCTTTAGCTTTGTGGTCTGTTACTAATTTATAATTGTGGTGTATGTACTGACCGTAGATACTGTTAAAGCTCAGCATACCCATAGAGTCCTCTATCATTAGGTACGCGAGTAACGGCACGGGCGGCGTTTGCATTTTAGCCCAAGCGTAAACCGCTGCGGTCGTTACACGGCATAAAGCCGCTACGGTATGTACGCCTCTAGCGTCTATGTATTGTTTTAATGTAATTGAATTATCTTTGCTCATAATTTAGGCACTCCTTAAGTTTATGCTTAATCTTTTATGTTGACGAGAGGCCGACGCTAAAATAAATATCAGCGCGTATCAAGTACTATTTTTTAACTTTAGGCGGTTTAGGTTATGCCTTATGTTTACGAAGTGTCAGGTCGATACGTATGTCTTACTACGTATGAAGACCGTAAAATAGCAGAAGAAGCGGGCTTTCAGTTTTCAAAAACTGTAAGCGACCCGCGTCCTGTATGGTGGACTAACCGCCCCGAAGTAGCGTACAGACTCTTAGAGTACTGCGAAGCATCTCTACGTGATACATTAGAAGAAAAATTTAAGTCTTGGCCCGACGCTTCTGAATCTCGTTATGTTGAATTATCTCGACTTATGTACTCGCCTCGTTACCGCGCAGAAGACTATCAGATAGCAGGGGCTCGCCACATATTAGGACGTAAATACTCTTACTTATGGTTTGAAGCGGGCACGGGTAAGACGTTTACGGCTACACTTGCTTTAGAGTTTATAACGAATACGACACGTAAGACTAATGTCGTTATATGCCCGAGCTTTCTTAAGTACACTTGGCGCGAAGAGATAGACGATAAGAGCTTCGGCTTTTTAGACGTACTTATCATTAACAGTGCTAAAGATATATTACGTAACGCTGATATCGTTATTATACCTGATAGTCTTATCGGTAAATACACTATAACAGAGCAGCTTTTAAACCTTAATTTAGGCTTAGTCGTCGTCGACGAGGGCCATAGATTTAAGAATGAAGAGTCAGGGCGCTGTAAGCTTCTCACATCTCGCATTAACTTAGACCACACATGGCTAGGCTCACAAGCTGAGCACGTCTGCGTAATGAGCGGTACGCCTATGCCTAACTATAAACCCATAGAGCTATGGCCTATCATTAACGCTTTTGCGCCGCAGGCTTTAGGGTTTATGAGTAAGTACGAATATGGTCGAAGGTATTGTGAGAGCGTAACAGACGAGTACGGTACGAGCTACGGCGGTGCCGCTAACTTAGAAGACCTTATAAGTAGGCTTAAAAGTAGCGGCTACGTATTACATCAAGAGCTTAGAGAGGGCGACGTGCCGCCGCAAGCGTCTGACACAATTATATATCTTGACCCTAATGAAGAGAGCCGCAAAGTACAGAAGGCGCAAGAGCAGCTTATGAAAACTTTACCGCTCGAAGAGATACTTAAAATCGCTTGTGGTGAGTCGTCTAAGATTGACGCTAAGGTAAGATTTAAGTCTCAGTTTAGCGACGTATCACCTAAAGACTTTATCGCTGAGCTTAGAAAACTTGCGGGCGAGCAGGCCGCCGAAGTATGTACGCCTATATTAAAAGACATAGTTAAAACAGGCGGCGAGCCTATCGTAGTCTTTGCATGGCATAAGACTGTAATCACAAAGCTAAAGATAGGCTTAGCAGAGTTTAACCCGTTAGTTATCGACGGCGCGACGCCTATGAGTGAGCGTCAAAATATCGTTAACGAATATCAAAACGGTAACGGCAAGGTCATTATCCTTAACATTGTGGCGGGCGGTCTTGGCTTCACGTTAACTAAGGCGAGTAAAGTTTACTTTGTGGAGTTCGATTGGGTCGAAGGTAATAATGACCAGTGTGTACGTAGGCTTAGACGTAAGGGTCAAACGAAGGTAGTTGAGCCCTATTACTTTGTATTTAAAAATAGCCTTGCACATCTAATGTTAGGTGTACTAGGTAAGAAAACTAAAAACAAAACAGCGGTTAACGCCGCATTACTAAAGGAGTAATACAATGGATATGAGAAAATATTTTATGGCAAAGCTTAGCGCCGCTCAATACGACGCAGAGTACTTTAAAATGCAAGTCGATAAAATCGACGGCAAGAGTACAGACTTAGCAGAAGGCCCCGCTAACGGCGCAGTAGCAAAGCAAGCCGCAGCGAAAGCCGCAGCCGCTAAACCCGCTGTAAAAAAAGCAGCGCCGAAAGTCGAAGAGCCTGAAGAAGTTGAAAGCGACGAGTTAGTTGTCGAAGACGAAGAAGTAAGCTTAGACCCTGAGTCTGACGAGTCAGGCGGCATTAGCGAGCAAGACGTCGTTAAAGCTATTCAAGGTTTAGCGGTTAAACTCGGTAAGCCATACGTAGCGGCTTTACTTAAAAAGTTTAAAGCTAAAGCTATTCAAGACTTAAAAGAAAAGGACTACGAGCAAGTTTTAGCTACTATTGAGTCTACTTTAAAAGCGAAGAAGAAGTAAGCCATGTCAAAGAAGCACGCTAAGTACAGCCCGAGTAGCATCTATAGAGTCTTAGCGTGCGCGGGTAGCGTTAAGCTATCTGAAGGTTTAGAGCAGCGTACTAACCCCGCAGCCGAAGAAGGTACTTTAGCGCATGAGCTTGTAGAGCTTATTTTAACTAAAGACCTGACACTTGGTAAGATACCGCGTAAGTACCCTAAAGATATGATTAACCATGCCGCCGACTTCGTCGGCGAAGTGGCCCGTCAGAAGAAGAAAGGTAGTGACTTATTAGTAGAGACTAAAGTCGACCTGACTTTTATTCACGAAGAGCTTTACGGTACGGCTGACGTTAGCGTAGTTGACCTCTATGACCGCTTACATGTGATCGACTTTAAGTATGGTAAGGGCTTTGTATCTGAAAAGAATAACCCGCAGCTTATGACGTACCTTTTAGGTATCGCACACTTATATAGTTATGACTTTGCCGATTACGAAGTAAGTATCTATCAGCCGCGTTATAAGGGTAAGCCTATGCGTACTTACGTAACGACTAAGAAAGAATTAAAAGAGTTCGCTAACCTATTAGACTTCGGTATCAATTTAGCCGAGAGTAAAAACCCCCCGCTTAACATGGGTAATCATTGTCATTTTTGTTTAGCTAAAGATATATGCCCCGAGCGTGACAAGGTACTTAAATCTAACGCTAAACTTGACTTCGATAACGAGTAGGTCTGTACTGTTTAACCCGTCTCTAGCGGTAATTAAAAACTCGATAGCCTAGAGAGCTACGAGTAACTACAAGAAGACTAAGGAGTCTACACATGGCTACAGAAAAGAAAACCCCAAAGCACCCGACCGTTATTACGCCTGAGTGCCGTTTATCGTTCCCTTCATTATTTCAGAAGAGAGCTTTCGACGACGAGAGCGCGGCAAAGTATGAGTTAACTATGCTTTTTACTAAGCGTACAGACCTTAAGAAACTTCGCGACACGATTAACGCCGAAGCTATTAAGAAGTTCGGTACGACTAAAGGCGTAAAGTTACCTATACTTGATGGCGACGAAAAGGGCGGCGACGCGGGCGAGCAGTTCGCAGGCCACTTTTACGCTCACGCAAAGTCTATCTATCCTGTAGCGGTAATCGACAAAGACCGTAATGATATAGGCGAAGAAGAAGCCTACGCAGGCTGTTACGGTAAAGTCTCGGTAGCTGTTAAAGCTGAAGAGTACAAAGACCCTAAGAGCGGTAAGGTAGTCAGTAAGTACGTTAAGCTTTTACTTCGTGCGTTTATGAAGACACGCGACGGTGAGCCTTTCAGTACGCGCGGTAACGCGGCTGAAGACTTTGATAACGAAGGCGCAGACGACCCAAGTAACTACGAAGAGTCAAACGAAGACGCATTAGACTTGTCAGAATATGGCATGTAAGGAGTAATTTTATGGCTAAAAAGAAAACCACAAAAAAGAAAGCAGCTAAAAAAGTAACTAAGAAAGTTACAAAAAAGAAAGCTGTTAAGAAGGTATCTAAAAAGAAGTTATCTAAAAAAGCTAAAGCTAAAACAAGTGAAGCGGCTAAGTCGCTTACTCAAAAAATAGCTGATAAAACAGGTCTTATCGTAAAGTCTACACTTACTTACTCAGACGACACTGTAGAAAACTTTGAGGCTATGCCCGAAGCTGACGACGATATGACTATCGAAGAAGCTGAGTACGAAGAAGACTACGACACACTTTAATTACACACCCTCGACACTAACCCTTCGAGTAACCTAAAACAGTTCGCCCCGTACTGCGTGTAGAAACGGGGCTTTATATTATGTCATACCTATTATTAGACTACGAGACACGCTCACGCATAGACCTAGCAGCCGCAGGTCAGCACCCTTACGCGAAAGACCCAAGTACTGAGATACTTTGCGCGGGCTATAAAGTTATCGGTGAGAAGACTAATAAGCTTCTTTCATACCCTGCTATTTATACCGATGACGCAAGCGAAACTTCAGACTTTTATTATGCACTTAAACACTGTAGCCATGTGGTCGCACATAACGCGCCCTTTGAGCAGGCTATATTTAATCACACAATGTTAAAAACTACCCCTATGGGTGAGAAGCTTAAGCATTTACCGCCTGAGAAGTTTATCTGTACGGCGGCGTCGGCTGCTATTATGGGTTTACCTAGATCATTAGAAAAGGCGGCGAAAGCTTTAGAGCTACCGTTTAAAAAAGATACCGAAGGCCGCAGGCTCATGCTTAAGATGTGTAAGCCTAGAAAGAATATAACTAAGCGTACTGACGTAGCCGAGTGGGTCGAGTGGGTCTTAGATGACGAGCATTTAATTAGACTCTACGAATACTGTAAAGTCGACTTAGACGTCGAAGAAGCTTTATTTAATCGACTCATGCCTTATAGCGCATGGACCGCTAAAGAGCGTTACACTTGGGTCTTAGATCAGATAATAAATCAGAGGGGCTTTGCGGTCGACTTTGATTTTATTATAGCGGCGCGAGACCTTCTAATGAGTAACGAGAAGGTGCTAAACGCCGAGCTATTAGAGAAGACTCTCTACACTGTAAAGACTGCGAAGTCGACGGCGTCACTTAAAAAGTTTATCGCTATGCAAGGCCACACACTACCTAACGTACAGAAGAAAACCGTAGCTAAATTATTACATGAGCTACGCACCGAAGGCCATGAGCGCGATAAAGAACTCATAGAAGTATTAAGCATACGTGAGCAGTTAGGTCTAAGCAGTACGAGTAAGTACGAAGCTTTTTATCAGCGAGCAGGTCGCGACGACTTTAGAGTTAGAGATAACTTAATCTATCACGGTGCCGCTACGGGGCGGTGGGCGGGTACGGGCGTACAGCCTCAAAACTTTCCTAGGGGTACGGTTAAAGTTAAAGAAAACTTCTTCGCTGACTTTAAGCATGTGGCGACCGTTAACGAGACTTACGTAGACCCTAACAAGTACATACGTGAAGTTATAACTTCAATAGATGAGGACGGCGACGAAGTAACCGAGACGGTTAACGACACGCCTATTAGTAACGCTGACTACGCAAGGGTCTTCTATCCTAATCTTACCCCCACATTATCGAGTATGCTTAGAGGGTGCATTGTAGCGGCTGAAGGTAAACATTTAAACGTCGGCGATTTTAGCTCTATCGAGGCTAGGGTTTTACTTTGGTGCGCGAACGACTTAGAAGGTTTAGCCGAGTACGCTACAGGTATTGACGCTTACTGCTCTATGGCGGCTACAGTTTATAAGCGCCCGTACAAAGAGATATTAGAAGAGTATGAAATTAACGGCTACTCTGACGAGCGCCAAGTCGGTAAGAAAGTTATTTTAGCTTGTGGTTACGGCATGGGTTTACCAAAGTTTACGACGACTTTAGAAGACGACTCGATATTTTTAGATGCTGACACTATAAAAGCCGCTCACGCCGCTTTTAAAGAGAAGTACCCTAAAGTACCTAAGCTATGGCGACAAGTTGAGGCTGCGGCTATCGCTGCGGTTAAACACAAAGGTAGAGCGTTTAAAGCAGGTAAGTGTACTTACGTTATGAAAAGAGACTTTCTAACTTGCATACTACCTTCAGGCCGCAGACTATGGTACTATAAACCCGAAGTTACTTACGAGCCTACGCCGTGGGGCGAAGAGCGGGCTAAGCTGTATTACTTTGGTACTAACTCGCAGACTAAGCAGTACGGGCGTACAAGTACATACGGCGGTAAGCTCGTCGAGAATATAGTGCAAGCTATATCGCGTGACTGTATGAGTAACTCTATGATTAACTTAGAAGCCGCAGGGCATTTAATCGTACTTACAGTACACGACGAAGTTATAACAGAGAGTACGAAAGATTTAGAGAGCTTTAAAAAACTAATGGCTAAGCCGCCTGAGTGGGGTTTAGACATACCTTTAAAAGTCGGGGCGTGGCAAAGTACCCGATATAGAAAGTAGGCAACATGCACGAAACTACAGATAGACAAGCGTTACTTTTTTGTGTGATTATCTTTACCACATTAGCCGCAGTACACTTTCTACGGCCCTACTTAAACTAAGGAGTCAATTTATGAATACTAACGGTCTAGCGTACTTATACACTAAGACGCTCGCAGCTTTCACGCCCACGGCTGAAGTCGTAGGCCCTAAAGATAACCCTATCATTGAGTTAGCTCATCAGCTTACTTTCATTGAGGACGGTTTACCACATAACAGCACTGACGAGATACCGTGGTGTAGCTCTTGGGTAAACATGGTCGTACTCATGTCATGCCTGAGCGTAAGCCCTAATAAAACCGTAGCGGCTTTAGCTAAAAAACCATATCAGTATGACGTACTTAAAGCTTTCTACGAGCTATTTTTACAGGGTATTTATGTGGGCATTAAGCAAGGCTTTGTTAATAGCTTTGAGCCTGCGCTACCTACCTTTAGCGCCGCTGCTATCTCTTGGGCCGATTGGGGCAAGGCCGTACCTTTAAACGAAGCCGTACAAGGCGATATCGTCGTATTAAAACGTATCGGCGGTAATCACGTATGCTTTTTAGAAGACGCTAAACTTGATATGACGAAAGAAACTTTTAAGGCTTTAGGCGGTAATCAGTCCGATAAAGTTTGCGTCGCCTCTCTTTATACGGCTAATATCTTAACAGTACGTAGGGCCTAGAAAGCCTAAAGTATTAAAAAACAGTTTAGGCCACTATGACGGTCAAGCCCCTTTTAAGGGGCTTTTTTATTATATCGACCTCAATATAAAAGTCTTCTTATACGCTACTCGATATATTATCTAGGTCTGAAGTGTACTATCATGCCCGCTTGATTAGCGTCAGGCATAGCGGTAATTAAGTCCATACGAATAGCGTCGCCCGCGTTTACGTTGACCACACTACTTGTCATAACAGGCGCTACGATACCGCTTTGTACGTCGCCGATTTTAAATCTAATACCTGCGGCGGCTGCGGGTAAAATCTTAGGTGTCGTCGTAAAAATTGAAGTCCACGTATTAGTGCCGTAGACTGCTTTCTTTAAATCAAGCTCGGTCTGACCTGAAGACCCTTGAATAGCCTGATAAGTCCATACGTTAAATATCTCAGCGTCGAACTCGAATACATGTACGCCGTCCACAAAGTTAACAGGGTACGAAGGCCCGCTAAGCTGACCGTAAGTACCGTTAATCGTGAAGCGTTTAACTTCGTGTACTCGGTGCCCGATAAAGTTAATCATGCCGCCGATCTTGCGCCATGTGCTTTGGTTAACGCCCGCGTTACGGTTTACTTCTTCGGCAAAGATATATTTTTTTACGTCAGCTAAAATAGCCATGTGTTAACTCCTTTAAAAGTATCTATAAGGTGCGCCGTTATCTTTGTAACCGATTAGCTCTATCTCTTGAGGGCTAGCGGGCATAAAGCCTAGGCTTGCGGTTACGGTAACTAAAGTACCCACGACTGACAAGACTTTAACTTCAGGGCTAAGTATTGTGTAGTCTTCATTATGAATAATAAGCGGGTGCCCTACTTTAAATAAAGGTACTTCTGATATGTCGACGTTAAAGCTAGTCGTACTTACGCCTGATACCACATTAACGGTCGGGTTAGTAAAGACATAAATGCCCTTAGCTAAGGCGTCGTCTTCAGGGTTAGAGTTATCAGGGTAAGGCGCGATATCGACTATCATGTCTTCAGTCGGTACGAAAGCTAAAGCGGGCTCTATGTCCATTGAAAACTTATCGCTTGAGCTAATACCTTGAAAGTAAGTTTCGCCTGAGACCGTCCAGTCTTCAGAGTGTACGATAAGCTTAATACCTTTTAGTGACCGCCACTTCTGATCTTCAGTTCGCGGGGCCACAATGTCGTAAGAGTTTTTAATTTTAATCTGGTTTACTGTAGACCCTGCGCCTACAAGTGACGACGGGCTTATGATACCGAAGCGGGCGTCAGCAAGTGAATAGGCCGAGTCCATAAGCATAAGCTTAACGTCGCCCGTTTCAATCGTCATAGATTTATTTAAGACGTCCCATAGGCGCGGTATAAAGTTACGAGTGCCTGATTTTGTATCGACTAAGTTTAAGCCGTCGCCAAATACTACGACGTCGCCGACGTCAGCGTTAAAAGTATCGCCGTAGAAACTTGATACCTCTATAGTCTCAGCGCCGAAACGAAACTTATTACGAAATTGATCTTTGAGTACATTGATAACTTCTAAGTTATCTACTGTAGGGCGTATGCCGCCGCAGTCGACCGTTAGCGCACGTACACCTATCTTAACGCGGTTACGGCTTACGGTATCAATATCGACTTCGCCCGATAACATACGCTCATCTACGACGGCCTCGTTATATTTATAAACTACAGTGTTATAAAAGTACTTATTAATGCTTCGAGTGATTTTATTATTTTGTGGGTTTTGTGTGTTATCAGCGGTTAAGCGCACAAGGTCCGAAGTACCTAGAGGCGGTACGTTTTTAGCTACTGAGATTTTACCTAAGCGGGGTATAGAGTAGCCGCCCGTACTAAAAATAATTTTAGTATTGATAAACTCGTCAGCCGTTATAGTGTCTTTTAAATAAAAGTCATACGTTAAAATGCTCGAAGCGTAACGCTCTAAAAGCTTTTCAAATTGCGGTACGTCGACTTCTTCGCCGCTTAAACCAAGGCCCGCGCCTTCAGGGTAGACGTTATACTGAGAAGTAAAGCTACACGTCGCAGGCGTTGAAAGGCTTTCGATTAAACTGTTAGCGCCTAAGATGATATAACTACCGTATTGAGTCGTAAGTACGTCAGACACGATAGCGTTAACCACATTATTAGCCGCATTAGGGTCGCCCGTAATAGAAACGATAGCGCCTATCGTAATACCGTACTTAGTGATAACGTCAATACCGTCAAAGTAAACCGCGTTAGGCGTAGTCGTTTCTTCGACGTTACCTATGTGTTTAATATCGACGCCTGTTACGAAAGGGTTACCGCCTTCGCTCATTAAAAGACGAAGGGCTAAAGTCATAGCGTCGCCTTGAATACGGTAGAAACTATCTACCGTCGTATCGGTATCGTGGTGGGCGCCTTCGGCTCTTGGGTCAGCGTCGACTAAAGCCTGACGTGTACAGCCTGTAAAGCTTGTAGGCGTAAGGCCCGTGTACTGTATGACCTCGTCATCTATTCGTATGTACGTTAAAAACCCCGCAGAAGGTACGGGTAATAAAAACCCCGTAGTGTCTTCGACATTGATAGTCGTATCAGTATCTAAAATCGTCGAGCTTTGTGTGGTCTGTAAAGTATTACCTAAGTTTTTAATAACGTCGACGCTTACAAGTTTAAGGGCGTTTATGTTACCCTCGATAGCATCTCTAATGTTATTAGCAGTACTTACGCCGACCTGAAGCTGTACAGTTATATTAGTACCTAACACTGTTACAGTTTCGTTACCCGCGCTACCGCCCGAGGTGTACGTAACAGTAACAGAGGTGACCACATCACGCCGAGTAATGTAAGTGAGCCCTTGAATATCTTTAGATCGGTAGCGGGCCGCAGCCGTCGTCTTTGTAGTTTGCTTTACAAATAAGTCAGTTTTCTTTTTAAGCTCAGGGTGAGCCACATTAAGAGTAATACCTGCGCCGCTTTCGGTGCGGTCAATAATGCCCGCTATGACTCGCACAAAATCTTGGGGGTAGGCAGTACCTTGATAACCTAAGTAAAGGTCAGCACGTACCCCTAAGATATCAGGTAAAACGACCGACGGGCTGATAAGCTCGGCCATAACTAAGTCTACGTCGATTAAGTTTAAAGAAAATGAAGGCACTGAAGGCGAACCGCCCTTGTCGGGTACGACTTGCTGAGCGATAGTTTTAGAAGAAGCTTTTAAATTGATTAAGTCTAAATTATTTAATAATTGATTTAGGCCGCCGATAGTCCAGTCGTCGCCGATGACTAAGCCTTCGTCGCCTATGCGTATGTACTTTGTAACAGGGCCTAACGAGATAACATAAGGGTAGCCTTGTATCTCAAGTACAAGCTGCGGTATCTGATTTTGTGCGGCGGCTTTATTCGACGCTAAGGTCGTGAGTGGCGTTGACATTGTTAGCCTTTGGTTTGTTATTTATACACTCGGCTTCGACTGAGTCTTTAATCTTAGCGTAGTCTTCTTTAGTTAAACACACCCCACCCATAAGCGGCGAAGCGGCACCCATTAAAGGGTAAGAAGGCTGGGGCTCAAGCTCAAGCTTGCACGATACTTTATCGTACTTAGTAATCTTAAAAGGGTTAACTTGATTATGTATAGTATCTATCTGATTTAAAGTAACTAAAGGTGGGGTATATCCTTTACAGTTACTTAGGCTTATTAACAGTACCGCCCAGAAAGTCAGGCGCAGCGTTTTTAATATCGTCGGCTGAAGAGTTAGGGTCTTTAATAATTGTATCATACTTCTGATTATCCTTTGCATTATCTAGTTTAGTTTCTTCTTTAGTTATCTCTTTTTTAACTTCAGCGGCGCCGATATCATACATCTTTTTTACGACTAATACCGCGAGCCAAGAGCCAAAGCTTGAGCCAATACCTAAAGCCTTAACGGCATAGCTAACCACAAGCTTTTTTAAGTAGTCACTGAGTACGTACTTCTTTACCGCTTCTAAAAAGTTTCGCCATACCGTTAAGAGTTTCATAAACTAAAACTCTGCTTTGTTAATAGCTTCTAAAACTGAAACTTTAACCGACGCTAAAACCATGTCGTCGATAGGCGTAGAAGTGGCTTTAGCCTTTTCTTCTAAGATAGGGAATAAAATCGACTCTACGATTTTAACTACCAAAGGTTTTAATACGGGTTTAAAAGCGTCTACTACTGCGCCTTTTAATGCTTCTGCTACGTTCATAAAATTACTCCTTTTTATAACTTGCTTAAGTGCAAGATTAGTTTTTAGTTTCGAGGGCACTTACGCGCCCCTGTAGTTCTTTAATCGCGGCGTAATGCCACTCTTGGTTAGAAACAACTTCGACAAGTTTTAAGTTGAGTGAAGTCATCTCGTTACTGATATCTTTAAGCGTGGCCTTAATGTCTTTTAAAAACCAACATAAAACCCCGAAAGAAAGCGAAGCTAAAAAGCCCGCCACACTTAACAATATATTTAATAATACTGAAGCGTCGTTTAGCATGTGGCCCCCCTATTGTGTGTTAGCGAACTCGACGCCACTAATAAGCGTGTACTCTATAAAACCTACGAAAGTGACTGAGCCCCCGTACAGGCCGTTAAAATTCATAGGTACTTGAAAAGTTAAAGGTACTGACTGCGCAGGCCCAAAGTATCGGGTAAGAAGCCTATCAAAATTAAAATCGGCTGCGCCGCTAAAGCTAGCTATACCGTTAACTCCGTCAGAGGTTACGAAAGTGGCGCGGTAATTAGCTATAACATAACAATTAGTATTAACCGCCGTAGCCGCAGCTATCGCCCGATTAACTTTTAGATTAGTTGAGTACGTACTCATAATAAAACTCCTTTTAGATTAAAGTAGACCACTTAGACTCATGCGCTGTAATTAACGCTATGATAGGCGATATCTCAAGGTCAGAGTAAAACGCTGACATATTAGGTAATAAATACGCCGCCGTCGTCAAAGACCCGTTCCAAAGTGCCCGCTCTATCTGAGCCGCTGTACTACTTGCTAACAAAGCATTAAACTGAGTGTCAGTCCATAAGCCAAGCTTTAACTTGCGGCGGTTAATTTTTCTTATGATTTTAATTATCTTAGTGCCTAACTCTACGGCTTCGTCGCTCTCTTGGTCTCGTAGAGCTTCGGCCCTTTCGTCTTCGGTAGAGGTAACTACTTTCGTATGTGGCTGTACAAAATAGTCTTTATTAAACTCATACCAGTCATTAACGGCGGCCTCGTCTGCGAAAACGCCTTCATTTTTTACCACATTATTACTATCTAAAATACGTACTCTAAGCATTTTTAGCCTACCTTTCTAATCGTCATGTGACAGTTACCCGCACCCGTACTAAGTGAAGTCGCTACGTTAGATACCATAAAAATACTAAGCGTATCGCCCGATAATAAGTTAACGTCATCTTGACCGTTAAGTACATACGTGGCCGTGCCGCCGCTACCTATAACTTGAGATAAAAGAGAATAAAAAGCCCCGTTTTTAAACAGTTTAATGTTAGCCCCTTGTGTAGTACCTAAAACTAAAGAAGCGGTAGATAAAGTTATCGCTATATTATACTTACCCGACGTAGGGGCCGTAAAAGTAGTACCGTTAAAAGCCCCGTGAGTGTCGTAGTCTTTAGTAACTAAAGGCACTGAAGTATCGCTCGTACCTATAGAAGTACCTGCGGTGCTTGTATATCTTAAATTTAAACTTTCGCTTGCTGCGATAGCGTTAGGGCCTACTACTTTAGTGATAATAACGTAACCCGCGCTAGAAGTAGTCGAACTATCAAAGCGTACATCTATGAAGTCGCCCGCGACTAAATCTATCTCAGTGCTACCGTTAATCGTACCGTTACCCGCCGTAAAAGGGCTTGTGTAAAGGTTTTCAGCTAAAGAGCCATTTTTATAAAGCTGAGTAGTTACTGAAGTACCTGAAGCCGTGTTAGAAACTTGTACGCAGTACTTACCCGCAGACTGAGCAGTAAACCGCCAAGACGCCCCCGTAGTAACCGCCCCGATAGTATCACTTACTAATGTGTCAAAATTTAAAGGTGCCGCAGTACTTGAGGTCTTAGCCGTAGAGTAACGATACTTAGCTAAAACTAATCTTGTGTCGCCCACATCACTACTCATTTGTACAGACGAAGACCACCCAAGTATAGGGAGATCATGTATCTCAATACGTGCGCGTGAGCCTGAGCCTGTTACGCTAGTGCCTGCGGCTTTGCCGAAGCGAGCGCCCGACGAAGCTACTGAGGCGTAAACTACGGTACTACTTACCGCTGTATCAGAAAACATAGCGTAAGGGCCGCCTGAAGCCGCAGGGTACGCAGCCCCCGCCGTGAATTGCCACATAGACCCGTGCGAGTTAGAGTTAGCTGCGGCGCTATTAGTTTTAGAAGGGTCGATAGATAACCCCGCAGGTAACGACATAGAGAAGTCAGTACCCGCAGGCGTCGTAGTCGTAAAAGTCGATTTAATCTCAATAGAGTCGCCCACTCTGCGCCAAAACGTGCCCTCGTTAGTGTACGTACCGCCTGTAAAAGTAGGCGTATAGGCTACCCAGTCTGTAATCGGCGTACCGTAAACGTAATTACTTGGGCTTACCGCGACCTCTACCTTAAGCTCGTAAGCGGCTGTACTTGTGGTCGCTACGTGAGCGATTAAGCGATAGCTTGACCCCGTCGCTGAAGTTTGAAAAGTTGACCTAAACTTATCTGATATAGTCGAAGAGTTAGATAAAAGTTTAATCGAAGAAGGCTCTATGATCTGAGAGTTAGTAACGTCGTACAGAGTCCACACTACGTCCGAGTCAGTAGTCGGCGAGCCCGCTACGAAAGTACCTGAGTTAACTATGTAATCTATATCTATCGTAAGTACTTTAGCTCTGTAAGCAGGGTCTACAGTAAAAGGTATAGCCCACCCCTCGCCTTGTTTTGAGCCTGCGCCCTTGGTTAAAAGAAACGATTTAATGCCCGCTAACGGTAACGTCGAAGTTAACGACGTCGTGACTGTAGGACTACCGCCCGTACCGTCAATCGCTCTCGCGCCCGTATCAGCATAAGGCACAAATATAGAGGCGTTAGCGTCGTCTGCGCTACCGTTAGTAATTAAATTAACCGCACCGCCTGAGCCCGTACCTGAGCCTATTTTAGTTTCTACGCCCGCAGAGTCGAGCATATACCACCCGTCAGCTTTAGCGTATATCTTACGAAAACCAGACGCAGGCGTCGAAGGCGTAGCGCCTTGCTGCGCACCTGTTACCACATCTACCGTAGGCGTATTTAAAGTCGGCGAAGTCATAGTCTTATTAGTTAAAGTTTGAGTGTGTGAGACTGTTACGACTTCGGCCTCTGACGCTAGGTCACCGATTTTAAATCGAGACGCTAAAGCATTAGCATAAATAAAAGAGCCCTTAGTACCTGTACGGTCTACGGTAAAGCCCGCGCCTTCAGACGTCGCGTTGTTACCGTTTTTATTAACAGTAATATTAGGGTCTACTGAGTCTATAGTCGCAGAGTTTACCGTCGTCGTCGTACCGTTAACTGTAAAGTTACCGTTAACGATTACGTTGTTACTAAAAGTTTTATCGCCCGCGAAAGTCGAAGCTAAAGTATTGATAGTCGTGATAGCGTTTTGAAGTGTAACTATGGCGGCCTGCGCGGCTGTTACGTCAGCTATCGTAGATGTTAAAGACGTCTGAGTAGCATAAAGCTGAGTATCTAAAAGTTCAATAGCGCCCTTACGGCTAGAGCCGTTAGTTACATAATGTGTAGACGCGTAAGTATTTATAGCTGTATCAGTTTCGCCCGTAGTACCTACGCCTTCTATAAGTTTATTTAAAAGCGCTTGTAAGTTACTCACACTTGCGCCCGAAGCGAGCGCCGTATTAACTAAAGATACGATAGCCGCCGTCGAAGTTGACGAAGCGGTACGTGACATAAATGCAGTATTGAAAGTCGTTTGATTAGCTACTTGACCGTTAACTACGCTCATAAAGTTACTCCTGAGTGACTAAGGTAAAAGTTAGAAGCCCCGTTTCAAAAAAGTTAGGTAAGTCTTTATCGACATACTCTACTAAGTCAAAACCGACGCCGTCGCTATCCTGAGTCGATGAGTCTAAGTACATACGGTAATAAACATTAGGCTTATTCTCGTCGGGCATAAACTCGATTATATTTTTTAAAATGATAAAGTTAAGAAAGGCTTTAGCTTCTTCGACCGCATTAGGGTTATTTTTGTACTTACTATCTGAGCCGCTAACGTCTCGGTTAGTAATGTACTTAATGTTAAACTTAAAGAACTCTTCGACGCCGAAGTACTGTACTGAGACCTTCTGCTTAGACGAAGACTTATTAACGGTCGGGTTAATAAGCTTGCGGGTCATTGTGTTATCTTTGTAGTCTTGTAGTTTAAACTGAGGTCTGTACGCAGTACCTACCGCTAGAGTACCTACGAAGCTTGTTACGTTTAACACATTAGTTAAAGGCATACCTAAAAGCGGGCCTATGCTTTGAGTAAAGTTTGTACCCGTGGCCCAAAGCAAAGACGCAGACGACGAAGACGTTAACGTAACTATACGAGTCGCTCGGTTAACCGAGGCCGTCCAGTCAATCGCGCTCGCAGCGTTTAAAGCTGCGGCTACTACCTGTAAGAGTTTAGTTAATGAGTACGTACCTACAGGCACGGTAGCGGTCTTCTCTGCGCCTGCGCCTTCTTTAAAGTTTATAAATTGATTATCTGAAGTAACTTCAAAGCCGTAATAAAAAGAGCTATGCGTACCTAATGCCATTAGACGTTACTCCTTACGATTACACCGTTCTGCTCAAAGTTTTCAGTTAATATGTCAGTTATCCACATACCCGTTTCTTTTCTATCGAATACTTGGCCGACGTTTACATTAATTTGAGTGTTAGGGTTTTCGGGTTTAGTTTCTACTATCGGCGTTGTAGTATTGTTATTACCGTTAGAAGTACTTGCGCCTACGCCCGCAGACCCGCCGCCTGAAGCACTCGCGCCTACTGCGCCGCCGTTAGCGGCGCTTACCGCAGCTAAGACCGCGCCGAGTGCTACCATGCCCGCACCCGCAGCGGCTAGAGGTGGGCCGTTAGGCATACCTGCGTATGTGTAAGCCGCACCTTGCAAGATAAAGCCTAAGCCTTGGCTAATAAGCATCTCACCCATAGCGTTTAAGATACCCGTAAAGAGACCGTTAGCCGCTTCACTTGCTGATTTCGTACCTTGCGCAAAGGCAAAGATAGCGTTAGTCGCTTGCTGCTTAAACGTCTGTACGAAGGCTTTACCTAAATCTTTTAACGAAGCTTTAATACTCGTAAACTGAAATAAGGCGCCTTCGCGCATACCCGCAAGTACCGCGCTCACGCCGTCAGCGTAACTTGTAATGTTTAAAGCTTCTTCGTTAGTAATTAAATTTAACTGATCTTTATAGTCACGACGTAACTTAATCATGTTGTTAAGATGTGTCTGCTCTAAAGCTTCTGTAGCTTGGTTTTTTTGCTCTTGAGTAAACGCGCCGTTATCAGCAAAGGTCTTCTGTAAGGCGGCGTACTCTAACTCATAGTTAGTTTGTTGCTGTAATTTTTGTTTATTAAAAAGGTCTTCGACGCTTGCCACATCTCTAGCGCGGTTAACTCTATCTTGCGCTAAAACTATCTCGCTCGCTTGCTGAGCTTTATCTAACTCAGCTAATTTAGCTGCGGCATTACGTCTAGCTTCGAGTATCGCCTGATCGGCGGTATCGTCGCGAGGCGCTTTAGCTTTAGCGTTTTGTAACTGAGTAGCCGCAAGCTGACCGAGCTTACGTCTAACTTCGTCGTATGACTGTATCTGATCTTTAATGACGATTAAATTAGCTTTTAAAGTAGCGCCGTAACCTAAGTTAGCCGCAGTACCTATGCTCGCTAATTCTTCAGTGTACTTACTTTGTTTAGCTCTTAATATTTCAATACGTTTAGTAATCTCTTCGACCGAGTCAGCGGGCTGAGAGCGTTTAAGTGTTTCAGATATTGATTTAATAGCGCCCGTTGCGGCTTCTGCTAAACCTTGAAATACTTGACCTAATTTAGAGTTAGCTATCTTTAAAAACTCGTCTTCTAAATCTTTAAGAGCTACCTTAAGCTGAGTGTACGCACTGATAGAGCCTGCTTTAGCAGACACACCTGCGAAACGGTCTTCAGCCGCCGATAAAATAGCGCTTAAGCGGGCTTGTTCTTTCTGAGACTCTGTTAATAAAGCGGGTATAGTGCCTTGAGCTTTAGCGTACTTCTTAACCGCAGTCTCAAGATTTAAGTAAAGACCTATATCTCTAAGCGTGCGAGAGCTACCCGTCTCAGCGGCATTAATGATCTTGCCTGCGTTTTCTAAAATATCGCCGCCGAAAACCTGATAAGACTTTCTAGCTGCGACGATAACTTCAGGTAACGCTTTAGCCGAGTTACCAAGCTTTACGAAAGCTTCAGAAGCAAAGGCTAAGGCGTCGGTATCGTCCACAAAACCTTTTAAGGCGTCTCGTAGTTTACCACTAAACGACTCTGAAGCTATGCCGACCTGAGTAGATAAAGCCTGAAAGCGGCCTTCAATTTTTTGTATCTTTTCGCCCGCAAGTACGACGTCTAAAGTTTCAGTGAAAGCTTTTTTAAGTACGTTAAGACCCGTTTGTACTAAAAGTACTGCGGCGTTTATATCGGCTAAACTTTGAATAGCATTAAAGCCCGCGCCTTTCGGTACGTCCACATTAAGCGGTATCGCCTCGAACTCTTTAGCCTGCTTAGCGAAAGCTTCTTCAAAAACTGAAGCGCTCTCAGCCGCAGACTTTTTAACGCCGCTTGGGTTAGTAAGTGCGTTTAGGGCCTGATCTATGTTTTGTTTTACTGAAGCCTTATAAATTTGATTTTGTCGTTCAAAGGCTTGCTGAAATACGTCAGCCGACTCTTTAGCCGACTTACGCGCTACGCCCGTGGCCTCATTAGTTAACTTCTCGATAGTTGATTTTATGACTTGCTCTTGCTGAGCAAAGGCCGACTCGAAAGCTATAGCTGAAGACTTAGCTGATTTAGTACCGCGCTCGTCGACAAGACCCCACGCAGTCTCTACCGACCTATCGCTTATCTCTAGCTCTAAACTTATTTTATTATCGTTTGCCACTAAATCGCCCCTTAAGTTTCATTAAGAAACTATCTTTTAAGTCGACGGCGTTACTCTCACCTGAATTATATATGTATGTGGGGTACGCCGTACTTTTAAGCTTCGAGTCGAAGGCTTCACGGTCTATCTGCTTCATATTCGTATAACAGAAGGCTCTTATCAAGCTTAAAGTCTCTTGTGCTTCGAGTACGTCAATGGCTTGCCATAAAGTTTGCTTGCGGCGGGCGCTCATTCGACTTAGGTCAGTGACGCTTAAGCCGTGATAAAATCTCAGTAGCTTAGCGTCGACGATATCTTTTAGGTCTAGTTTTTTTTTGAGCCGATAGCGTAGCCGAAAAGGGCCACAATATTTTTAGACGAGAGCTTATCAAGCTTCTCTAAAGGTAAACCTAAGTTAACTAAAAAGTTTTTATAGATAGAGTTAGGGTGTACGGGTGAGCTTTCAGGGTCATATTCTTTAAACTGAGTACTTACTTCTTCTTCTTCTTTGCAAGTAGGCGCTCTAAACTCTAGCTCTTCGCCTAAGATTTTAACTTTTAACGTCTCTTGCTCGATTACAAAAATATCTGACATAGTCTGCCCCTTGGTAATAAAAAAAGCCCTAAGATTACTCTTAAGGCTTTAAGTTATTCACATATCTAAGTCAGTGGCAAGCTTATGTTAAAGTTTGTGACCCGTCGCCGATAAACCAGAAAGAGATACGGCTATCAATGTCTTGATTAGGGTAAACTTTAAACACTACAGGTAGCTTTAAAACTTCTTCGCCGCTAAAGTCAATGCCCTCAAGATTAGGCATAGATTTAGGGAAATTCATATCTTCTGACTTATCGCCTGCTAATAAACGCTTAGGGTGTAAGCGTAACTTAGAAGCGTACTTAAACATGTTTTCAAACATCTTGTAAGTACCCATGCCGAAAAGCTCAGTACCACCGTCAGGTATAAAGCTGTTATTAGACTTAACTAATATATTTTTAAGCTTAGCTTTAACAGTTTCTAAAAGTGCTAAAGAAACTTCGACGCCCTCTACGCCCGTTTTTAACTGAGCGATAGGCACCGTACCGTTTTCATGTGCTTTAACTTCGACGAAAGTTTCTTTAAACTTAACAGAGATAGAGCCGTCAACCGCGCCGATCTCTTGCTCTAACTCACCTTGTACAAGTAACTGAAAACCGAAGTTAGTTACTTTTAAAGGGTTTTTAGCGTCGTGAGAAGCGGGTGCGTACCCTTTAACAAAGTTTACATAAGTAACTTCGTTATTAGCCGCTACCGCTGAGCTAAATACCGCGCTTAACGCCGACATAGCAGAAGCTAAAGCCGTCGCGTACTCGGCTACAGTGTCAATAGTGCCGCTTGAAATATCTACTTTGTGTAAAGTAGCGTCTGGTAAAGTAGGGGCTACGTCAGTACCCGTAGTATCGAACCAAAATACATGCTTTGAGATAACGCCTAGAGAGTCAGTTACGTAAGTATGAAAGTACTTACCCGCTAAATCGGCTTTCAAAGTCGCAGGACTGATAACGACTTTCTGTTTTTGAAACTTGTCTTCGCCGTAAAATACGATCATAGGCTCAACTTTGATATTCTCTACATTCATTTTAAAACTCCTTTAAAAGTTTGTTTATTTTATTTAAGCAGCGTCGGGGTCTATCATTATCGTACACTCGAAAGTCATATCTAAGTAAGCTACGCTATCGTTTGTAATGTCTAATGATTTCACATCTACGCTAATCGGTAAGACGTTTTTAATGAAGGGCTGACTCAGCCTATTAGTGCTTTTACAGCACTCTTTAGTGATAGTATCGGCATACTGTAGGGCCTTGTCAACCGCAAGCGCGGGCTTCGCGAAGCCCTTAACGAAGACTCTTAAGCGTACTTGGCACCGATAACCTAACGCCGTGTGCGCCGTACCCACATAATTACTCGGTAAAAACTCTAAATGATAAGCTTTATTAAGCTTAGTCGAGGGTATGTTATCGACCGCAAAGGCGTTAGTCCACTCTTCGAGGTCAGGGTGCTTAGTCTTAAGTCTTGCTCTAAAATACGGTAGTAATGTGGTAAAACTCATCTATGCACCAAAGTACCTTCAGCCGTACCGACGTCTTGAGACTGATCGGCTACGCCGTCGTTATTCGTATCAAGAGTAATGCTATAGATTTTACGAGAGTCTATCTCAAGCTTATTATACTTTTCGTACTTCTTAATAAAAACGTCGTCGACTGAGTTACTAAAACTAAGCATAAGGGCCGATAAAGTTTTATAGATAGCCCACTGACGAAGCTCTTTAGTATGTACGATAGACCACTTAGTTAACGCTTGATTATGGTTATCGTAATAGCCTTCTTTAAATAACCAGTCGATAATCTCAGTCTGTACTTTTCTATGCTCAGCTAAAAAGCTTGAGCGCCCGTCAGCGACCCATGACATAATATCTCGCTCACGTATCATAAGCTCAGAGTCAGACGCGAAAAGTCTATCAGACTCAGGCGTAAAAACTTTAATATGCTTAGTTAAAGTAGCCGACTCAGGGGCCGACGTAGCTACGGTTAACGTAATTACTTTAATAGAAAACTCTACGGGTAAAGACTTTAAAATATCTTTATCGTAAAAGTTTAATAGAGATAAAAGGCAAGCGGGCTCTTTATTCAAGAGCAGCTTAATAGGTAGAGAGGGGCTAAGGGTGATACGGTTATTCACATCTACTGTAAAATTAACCGTCAAGGGCGAAGCGACCGCTTCGATAGTATTTTTAGCCGCCGTTAATAAATTTGCAAGTGAGTAAGTACCGTTAGGGACTAAAGCCCTGTAGGCCACTTGCTCGACTTCAAAGTTAATAGCATTATTATATTCGTCAATGTCAAAATTTTGACTTGTAAAAACCCAGTCTAAAAACCAAGCGCTAGAGTCAGCGTCATAAATCTCAATGTCAGCGGCGTCTAAGCCTGCTTTAATTTTAACCGAGTTAATGTCACCCGCTACGCCGCCTTTAGCTTTGATAGTCTTAGTAGCGTCAAAGCGTGTTAGGTCGTTAGTCTGTACGCTCTCTTCTAAATTTAAAATCGGTATAATCATATTACCTTCTTAGCTCTAAGATGACTTCAAAGTCTTCGCAGTCTCTTAGCATATCAGGGGTTAAGTTTCTTCTTTCAGCTATTAACGCTTCAAAGTTTTTAAATCGCAAGTTATAGTCTGATTCTGACATACAGTGACGAAGTGAAACTCTAATCAGTTCGATACACGACACTTCAGACTCGTCTTTTAAGTTAAAAAAAGTATCATAGCGGGCGCCGACTTTACTTTTAGCGACCTCTACAAACTTTTTAGAAAACATAGACCACTCAGTATGTGTAAGCTTTGACGGCACTAATCCTGCGGCGGCGTCAGCGTTAAACACATTATCAAAATAATTAAAAACGACGCCTTGGGCGACCGCTTCGATAAAAGTATCACTATCAGCGTTTAAAAACGCATGAGAGTAGTAACCTAAGCGGGGTTTTTGACCTTTTCGGCCTTCTCTGTAGTATGCCATAAGCGCAAGTACGTAGTCAGAAAAGACGATTAAGTACGTAGTTAAATGAGTATCTCTTCGAGTAACCCATAAATACGTACCTTGCTCGCATAAATCTCTGATCATGTCGCGGTCTTTAGGCTGTAAGTCATACTCGCGGCCCGTAAGTAAGTACTTTAAACGGGTCCACTTAAAAGGGCTTATAATTTTAAAACTAATAAACTCGATAAGTGCCCGTAAAATCATAATAAAATCTTGTGTAAGAAGTAGTTAATCTTAACAGTTACGTCAGTCGCTACGCACGTATTCTTATACGTCACTCGAAGCTTAAGGCCCGCAGGTATTTTAGCAGGGTAACCCATATCGCGAGTAAAACTTGAGGCATACCAGTCGATAAACTGATTAACTACCGTCGTGCCGCTTACGACTTTAAACTGTACTTCGTCCATAATACAAGCGCCCGATAAGTCTACTTGTGCTCCTGTTAATAAGTGGTCGTCAGTTAAAGGTAGGTCAATATCCTGAGTCGTATTAGCGGTAACGACCGCCGAGACTTTCTGACCGTTAAAGTTTGATTTAGTCTTTTCGATTACTGACATGCTAGGCGGGTCATAAGTAGACCCTGTAATAGCGAAAGACGTTAAAGAAAGGTATAAAAGCGTAAGTATTACTAAAAGTTTCTTCATTTTATTACTCCTCGGTCCATGTTATGTCGGCGTTAAAAGAACTACCCGTCACTGAAACGCCGTTTAAGTTTATAGCTAAAACTTCATTAGTGCCCCGTAAAGTTATCTCTTGCATACCCGTCAAGTTTGAGAAGTCAAACTTAAGCTCGTCAGGTTGACCCGTAGTCGTACTTACGAAGACTTTTTCAGAGTGCAAAGTAGCTACAGGCGTACCGACGGTCGGGTTGGCCGTATATTGACGTACTACTGCGGTCGCTGCGGCGCTTGTAGAGTCGAAAGGCCCCGAAGTAACTACTGTAGACGTACCGCCCGAGTTAGCAGTAGACCGCTTAATTAAAAGAATACCGACCACGCCCGCAGTAGTTTGAGTACCGTCAAGCGAAATATGTTTAATTTTAATCGTTTTAGTCGCTGAGCCCGTGATAGTAAACACATCGGTATTAGCTACGGCAAACGACGCACCCGTTATAGAAGCCCCATATGTGGCTACTTGTACGGGCTTTGTGGCCCAAGTACCTAACTGTGCTGAGAATATAGTTTGCTGAGCTAAAGAAGCGTTTAAGCCTACGTTAATCGTACCTGAAGTAAAAGCACTCGACCGTATGCGTACAGACGCATAACCGCCGCCCGTAATTAAAACCGTCGACGGCGTTGTTACCGTGAAAGTTTGAGGGTAAGGTGTAGTCGTTTGCACGATATACATAGGTAGTTGATTCCACACACCGCTTGCGTCTTGCCCTTCGGCTACGACCGTACCTACGAAAGTACCCGCAATATTAGCGCTAATCGTGTACGCCCCTTGAGCGTTAACTAAAACCGCGCCGTTAAGTGCTGAGATAGAGCCCGTAGCGATAGTATCGGTCGATTGAGCGCCCGTATTAGCCGCTATTGTATTTAACGACGTAATCATAGTAGATTGATTAGCTGCGGTACTTACGCCTGTAGTGTTAGAAGCGATAGTACTAAGTGAGCTATTACCGCTAGTTTGTAAAGCTGAAGTCGCGCCGCCCGCCACGCTTGTAGCGATAGTACCCGCAAGTTTTGAGTTAATCGCTGATAATGTGGTATCAGCCGAAGCTTGCCAAGATGCTAAAGCCGCACCTGAAGCTAAAGGTATTGACGCTAAAGAGACGGGCTGCGTAGCCTGAAAGAAAGCGCCCGTAACAGCTAACGAAGCGTTAGCCACATTAACCGAAGGCGTACCGCTGATACTTACGCTTGATAAAGGCGTTAAAGTACTTAGTTGAGATGCCGTAAGTACGACGGGCACTGAGGCGGCATTTAAAGCTTGACCTAGCGCGGGCGTTTTAGCGTTTAACGCCGATAAAGTCGCGTCAGAAGACGCTTGCCAAGATGCTAAAGCCGCACCTGAAGCTAAAGGTATTGACGCTAAAGAAACGGGTAGCGTGCTAATATAGCTCGTACCGTCGCTTAATCTAACCCCTAACGGGTTAGTGTTACTAACGGGCGAGCCGTTAGACGTTACATCTACACTATCTAAGTACGTAGCGTTAGCATTTAAAGCTAACGTAAGTACCATTAAAATTTTTATTAAACTATCCACCATAAGCCCCCTTCAGACCTAAGCGTTACGCTCTGTTTTTTACCACCGCGTAACACTAAATTAGCGTTACCGTCGATAGTTTGCCCCGATATGCCTGTTATAGTCATATCACCTGAGCTTGTGTTTTTTATATTACGTTCTTTCGTGTTACTTGTAGCGTCTGGTAAAGTTACTACTTGAGCTAAAGCCCCAAAGCCCCTAAAAAAGTCTTCGTCTGTTATAGTGTACGTACTTAAACTCGAAGAGTTAGACACATTAGCCGACGGCCTAAAAGGCACTACAGTACCCGCCGAGTCTTTCGATTTAGTAATACCGTCGGCGATATCTACAAAAATATTGACTTTGCCTGCGGCGGCATTAGGTACGCTCGACGCAGCTACGGCGGTCTGTACAATGTAACTGCTCATATAACCTCTAATCTACCTTCGACTATCAATACACCGTCATTCATAAAAGGGCCTGTAATTACAGACGATACGCCCGTAGGTATTGTGTAAGTCTCGGTCGAATTAACTTGATATTTTTGATAACCTGAAGAGCCCGCACCCGCGCCCCTGATAGTATCAGACGCAGGCACCTGCGCTATTTTACCGTCAATGAGAGCGAGTGCTATACGTTCCATTATGCTAACACTACTACGTCGTCGATATCAGTATTAATTTCAGTCGCCGATACGGCTACGCCTAAAAATTGTGAGATAGTCGCGCCGCCTGCGAAAGTAGGGGGCGTAGATGTTACGCCGCCTGCTACGTCAAGGTATTGACGTTCGCCTGATACTAGACCAGTAAGCGCCGTGTTAGCAGCCTCAAAGTAAACTAGGCCATTAGAGCCGCTTGTTACGCTTGCTAATACCCACCCGTGCGCCTCGCGCCCGTTAGAGTTATCGGCAAGTCTAATTTTAGCTACGCCTGCGTCGTCATAGATATTAACGTACTTACCCGCTGAGATATTCTCAGAAGCTAAGATAGACTTAACGTCTGCGCCGATACCTACGGGCATCATTGACTCGTCAATGCGGCCTGTAGAGTTTAACGCTACGACTTTACCTGCGTCGCCCGCGCCCGCTGATACATCTTTAGCGGGTACTTGTGTGATTTTACCGTTTACTAGTTCTAAAACTCTTTGTGTTGACATGCTTCTATCCTTTGTTTTTTGTTAAAGAGCTATTGGCTCTTGTATGTTAATGAAAATTTGACCTACGCCTTGAGCTACCGCTACCAGTGTGCGAAAGCCGACTGTAGGGGCGACGTCAGTAAGTACGCCATTAGCGCCCACATATAATTGAGTACCTGACGCCCAAGTAAAACTTGTGTCGCGTAAGGTGCCGCTCGTTTGTATCTGTACTGACTCGTTAATGTTAGCCGCTGTTACCGCTATGCCAAAGACTGAAGCTTCTAAAAAGCTTACATTATCTTGTGCTTTAGCTATGTTGTTAGCGTCGACTGAGTATAAGCACTTTAAAGCGCTTATCGTTTCGGAAGCGTTGCGGGCTTCTAAGTTAGAAGCTGAGCCGCCCCCGCCGCTTGTGGGGTTCATAAGCCATACTTGTAGGGCATAGTCACGCTTAGCGGTGCCGCCCGAGAGTAAGTCTCGCGCAGCTTTTCTTATGACCTCTAAACCGTGGTCGTCTACGTTAGGCATTTATAAACTCCTTAAGCCCGAAGGCTATAAATATTAAAGAAGTTAGTTAGTGTATGTACTAACCGTTAACTAAAGAGCCTGTAGCTACTGCGGCTACATGCCCGTCAGCGCTAGAAAGACCCGTATTAAGACTTGTTACCGTGCTCGCAGGACTTGGGTGATACGTCATTACTTACCGCCTTTGTTAGATTTAACTTCTGCTTTAGGTGCTTCTTCGTTAGCTTCTGCGGCTCTTGCCGCTTTCATTTTTAACATAGCTGCGCGTAACTCTTCGCGGCCCTTTAACTCGATAGCACATGCTTCTTTATACTCTTTAGAAGTATTCTTAGAAGCTAACTGAGCTTTAAGCATTTTTTGTGAAGCGTGCTTAATCTCGTTAAACGACATTTCAAGTTTCATAGCTTCGTGCGCCTCGAAAGACGTCATTTCTTTTTTAGACTTTACTTCTGACATAATAAATCGCTTTCTGACCTATCTTGTTTTTACCTACGGCTATCTCGCCGCTTGCTATGTCTGACTTTTTATCGTCAGGTATAAACCACAAAAACCAGTACGGGCCTAAATTGTTAATAGTTTTAATCTCTATGCGGTCGCCCAAAGTATCACAAAATAGCGTAAGTACGTCAGCTTCTTTAGCTTTCACATATCTTAGTCTAGTCGTTTGTGGTATCATGGGTACGTACTCCTTAAATTAAAAAGGGCGCCTTTTTACAGCGCCCCTCTACCCTATCAGCTTACGCAGTCGGGGCTTTCTTTTTATTAAACAGTAGTTGTAACTACACGCTTGTTATCAAGCTGCTTCATACCTAAAAGAGTAGTACAGTTTACACGCATACCACGCTTACCGATAACGCCAAGGTCGAACTCTTTAACTTCGATACCTTTCTGAGAAGCCATTGTGAAATACGACTTATGAAAGTCATATACTGTAGACCCTACTACAGTCGTGAAGTGAGGCATAAAACCTGCTAACTGAGCAGGTAACTCACCTGTAACTAAAGGCGAGCCTGAAGCTACGAAGTCAGAAGACGTAAAGCCCGTGATATTAAAAATATCATTTAATGGCCCCGCGCCTAAGATTTTATGACGGTCAGCCATAGGCACTTTAGCGTTATCTAAAAGCTCTTTAGAAGCTAAGATATCAGCTAGAGCGTAAGTACCCGCTGTTACCGCTAACAATGTGTGGTCAGGCGCAGCCGCCGACGGCACTGTTAAAGAGATAATCAAAGACTGAATCTTTTTTTGAATAGAGTAGATAGCTAAAGACTTAAGCTTTTCTACGAAAGGTAAAGACTGTAATTTAGCTTTATCGGTGATGATAAAGTCTTTCACAAGCTGCTTGTTAATTACAAGTTGTTGACCTGTAATCGTAACAGCTTCAGCGTCGTTAGCCGCGTCTTCAGTCGGTAACTCGCCCGCTTCTGCGAACTCAGGGATAGAAGAGATATTAACAGTATCACCTAGCGCTTGAATTTCGCCTTCGTAATCTTTAGAGATTAAAGACTCGAAAGGTAACTCTGCTAAGAGTACGTCATAATAATTCTTTGACCAGATTTCAGGTACGATAACACTTGTCTCGTTCGATGCTCTCATAGGTGCGTCAGCCATAGTAAAACTCCTTTAAAAGTTTGTAGGTCAGGATTAGCCCTGACCTTTATATTGTCTAATCATTTTTTCGTATGCGGCTTTGTCTGAGTCAGACTTGCTTTTCGACCACTTCTCTTGTGCGGCTATAACCATGTCTAGAGACACATTACCGTTAGGCGGGTTAGAGCCCCCTTGAGGGGTCATCGGGTTTACGTTAGGCACGTCACCTGTAAACCAGTTAGGGCGTAATCGCTTTAGATTACCGATAGCCGCAGCGGCGCCGCTGACTACCACCTTACCGTTAGCTAAAGTCTCGGTCGTAACGTCGGCGAAGTCAAGTAGCTCTAAGTCTGGTATTGAAACGGGGTTAATGCCAAGCTTTACGGCTTCAGCCGCGAGTACTTTGTACTTCTCTTGGGCTACGATAGCGTTTTTTATACGAGCGTTTTCGGCGCGTAAGTTATTAGCCTCAGTTTCATTTAATTCGGCTAAGCCTTTCCAGTCGTCTTTCGATTTAAGCCCTTGCGCTTTCGCGTCGGCTAATTCTCGCTCTAACTGCTCTCGTCTTTGCCTCTCAAGTACCGTCTGTTTTCGGGCCTCGGCGACTTCGTCGACGATAGGCTCAGTCGGCGGTACGTTAGTAGCGGGTGGGGTAGTGTTTTCGTTATTATCAGCCATAGTCTGACTCCTTAGTTATGGGTTATCTTTTTTTAGTAGATAGTATGCTTGCGATTTTACGGGCGTAAATATCTTTTAATCGACGCAGTACGCTAATTTTAAAGGTCTCACCCTGTAAAGGTATGAAACGGCGGGCGGCGATACTCTCAGTACCCACATTATTAGCTTCGGCCCGTACCTTTACGTCTTCGGGCGCGTATGAAGGTATGCCAAGGCGTAAGATATTTTTACCGATAGCGTAGGCTTTATAATATGAAAGCATGACGCCACTTAAATATAAGTTAACGGGCGTTTTAGATTTTAGTTTATCGGGGTAGCTCTTTGGGTCTTTGTACTTACGAAAGCGTCTTGACCCTTCGTAACTATCGACGGGGCTCGTACCTGAAGCTATCAAAGGCTTAATCGTTTGCTCAATGACGTCATTTTGTACGGCGTTTACTAACTCGTCGTCGACTAAGTTATTAGCTAACAAAGTTTTTATGTCGACGGTGCGGGGTATTTTTACTTTTAGTTTAAACATTTAAAACTTCAGTAGGTCGTATAGACCTTGCTCACTTAAAAATTGTGTAAGCTCTTGGTTACGTATGACGGCTAAGTTAATCTCTGAGCGTGTGTTAAGACCTAAAACATCTCTAAGCTTAGCGTAAAGCTCTGAAGTACTCGATATGTCATTAAATTGTGAAGGCTTAAAGGTCATCTCTTCGGCGATTATGTCAGCTTTTATGCGTGCTATCTCAGTAAGTACGCTACGCTTATACGTCTCGCCTTCGTCTGGTAGAAACTGACGCTTAGTTAGCTTTGAGCGGCCTGATAGGTTATTATGCCCGTCGGCGGCACCTGCTCGCTCGCCGTACACACCTATATTAAGTGTATCAGACGCCACAAAATCAAGCTCGTCTTTCATAGTGCCCTCGGCTTCTAAGTTAGGGCGCCTGTTACCGACTTCTCGCTGTTTAATTTTAGCGTATTCTTTAGAGAGGGGCTTAAAACTACCTTGCCCCGCTACGGGGCTTTGCTGCTTTTCAATACTGATAAGAGTCTGCTCGACAAGATACTCGCCGACGGCTTCGTTAACGAGCTTTTTTACTCGCTTCGGTAGCTTCTGACCTTCAAATAAGTCAATATCTACCGAAGTCTCGCCGTCATTTATATTCTTACCGATTACTTTCAAAGTACTTACCCTTATAGTTTGTTAACGTCTGAGTTAAGTTTCTTACCGACCTTCTTTTTAACGTCAGGTACGGGCGGCTTATTAGGCTGTATGGGTGCTGCATTAGGGTCTTGAGCTACAGGGTTACCGTTAGCGTCCACTTGTGGGGGCGCATTAGGGTCTATCGGGTTACCGTTAACGTCAGTCTGTACGTTAAGGCCCGCGTCTTGCTGAGCTTGCATCTCTAAGACCTTCTCTTCTATCTCTTGCTCGATCATTTTTAAAAGCTTTTCTTCGGCTTGAGTTTCGTCAAGAGTCGGGTCATCTTTCATAATCATAGAGATACGAGTTTCTAGTCCCATTTCACGACGTAACTCTAGTGACTCTAGCTTTTCTTTCTCAGTCATAATAGGACTTGCGTCGTTAAATTTTACCGTGAAGTTTTCTTCAAAGCCGTCAGGTAGGACTAAATCTTTAAAGTCGTCGTCGAGTTTATCGCCGTAAGCTTTAAGCGTTTCGTTAATCGCTTTAATGATACATAGCTCGTTATCTAAAAATACTTGGCGCTGATCGTGTACGTCTTCTAATGACTCAGCCATGTCTAAGATTAAAGCTATACCTGACGCAAAGCTCGTACCGCCTTTAAGCTGCGTACTTACGCCTGAAGTACTTAAGTTATTAGTCGTTAAGTATAGGGCTATGTACATCTCGATAAGAGAGCGTAAAGCGTCTAGCTGCGGGTTAGCTGATAAGAAGCCAAGCTCAGGTTTAGCTTGCTGCTCAGAGCCTTTGTACTCCACAAGTATAGACTTCGTAACGCCGACTTTAATTACTCTAGGTAAGTTTTCGCCCGTCATATAAAACTGACCGTAACCTTGGGTCACGCCTACGTGTGTGGTATGCGTAATTACGCCATTAAGTAAGATAGCGCCGTCGATTAAATCGTTACCGCCTTGAGCCCAAAATGAGCCGTCCTGATCTATGGCAAAGTTAATATGACTGAAATGTTTATTAAGCGGGTTAGCGGTATCTTTTTTACCTAGCTCGTCTGCTATAATCTCGCCGTTATTATCGGTCGTAAAATGAAACGATTTAGACCACCACACATAATGCTTATTAGAAGGGTTAGCGCCCTTATCTTGAGGGCTATTAGCTATCGTCTGATCTATGTTATCGGCCCTTACGCCCGCAGGCGGCGCAAGCGGTAACACTTTCGTACTACGAGAGTCTAAGTCCATAAGGTCAGTACTTGGGTGAGTATAGTCTGATAATACAATAGCTAAAGCCGTCGTGCGGTCGTAGCCACTCTCAAGAGCGTCATATAGATACGGCTGAAGTACGTCTAACGTGATACGGTACTTAGGTACGTCTGAGCCGCCCTCATAATGTGGGTAAGGCTTAACGAAAAGGTCGATATTTTTTTGTAGTTTTAAAAAACGATTAGTCGACTTTAAAGTCTCATTAAGTTTAAAAACCTTTTCAATCTTTTTAAGCTTTGCGGTCGCTTCTTCGTCGCCTGAAATACAGCGCTCGACGCCGTTCGAGTACACGCGAGCGAGCTTATCGACTACTTTTCTAACGAAGCTGATATTAGATAAAGCGTATCTCATCTCGTTAACAGTATTCTGCTCAAACTGACGTAGTAAGTAATTCATAACGTAATGATTAGTCATATCTTTGTAGCATTGATAGCGTTTAAAAGCTTCGTACTTACGTGTACGATTCTCTTGACCTTCTATCTCTTGAATAATTTTAGCGCGTTTTAATGGGTCTAGTATGTCAGACTCTCTAGTTAATTTCATTTTAAGCCCCTATCTGATTACAGTTTGTAAAGTACCTTTAGCATTACCGCTAAAAGGGTATAGTATGTCGCACATATAGTCTAACCCGTCAGAGTAATGCGTCAAGTTAGGGTTATCTTTGAGCTTCTCAAGCGTTATTTTATCTTGCTCGACGCCTACAAAGTCTTTTCTGATACCTGTACACTTTATCGAATTAAATTTAATTATGCCCTTATCAAGTAGGTTATTCACATTAAGCTGACGCTTTCTGAAGTCGGGCGCCGCAGGTCTAAAACGCGTTTCGTAGCCCGCATTACGTAATACTGTAATATCAGGTAAGCCTTTAGTCGAGCGTGCTTTACCTGCGGGGTCAGGATAGATAATTGAATTATTAGGCGTGAAGCCTCGGGCTTGCATAGCATCTACCATGTTAACGGTCGAGTAACCTTGCTTACCTTTTAGCTCTATCTGATCTAAACCATAGAGCCCGTACCCGTCATAGCCCCATATCGTCGCGCAGAAAGGGTCGACGTTAAAGTCCATACTGATATGAAACGATTGATAGTCGTTAAGCTGTAAAGTGTCGTCATGGTTTTTTGTGGGGTCGTAAGAGTAATAAAAAAGACTTTCGCTCATGTTGACCCATAAGCCTTGTCGGTACGCCTCTAACATTTTTGTATCGTAAGAAGCCTCTAAGTTATCTATATAAAAGTCACCTAAGTTATGTAAGTTATCGTCAGTGCTACCGTAGATAATACGAAAGCCACGCGGCGGGTTTTCTATCATATATTCGTAGTACTCTGATATGTGGCCCTCGGGCGTACCCGAAGAAACTATCATAGGGCAAGGTGCCGACTTGATACGTACACGACCGATAGCTTCTTTGTATCTCACAAGTGGCATAAGAGTAACTTCGTTAAGGCCGCAGTAAGCCCAATTTTGACCCCTGATAGGCTTTTCGGCTGTTACGACGTAAAGCTTACCGCTAGACCACGGGAATAAAAACCACTTCTCAGTTTGATGAAAGCGGTAGGGTATATTATTAGCATCTAAAATAAATTGAAACTCGGGTAAGATATCTTTTTTAAACTCTGAGTAATCAACTACGACTAAACCGCCCGCCATGTTTTTATTAAGTACAGAAAGCTGTATAAGTTTTTGAGCGAGTGAGTAGGTCTTACCGCCGCCGAAGCCCGTAGATAAGTGTAAAAAGCGACTTGTAATGTCGCTCTGAAATTCTCTTTGGTGCTTATTAGGTATGTACTTTAATTTAAAGTGCTGCACGATAAAAGCCTTAAGGGTTTTATTTTAAAATTTAACACACATAAAGGCTTTATCGTGAGCAGAGTACACATAACTATAACTCTTTGCCGTCGCCGTCAATGAAGGTGAGCGTCGCCCCTTGTGTGTCAGCGAACTCATGCCCGCCGCCGTCGCCGCTAAAGCCTACTTGGTTATCTAATATCTTAAAAAGAGAGTTTTCTTTAACGGTTTTTAGTTGACCGAAAGCGGTTAATCTTAAGGCACGCTTCCAATAGGCCGAAAACGCAGTCGCGCCCACCGCTTTAGCCTCTGCTAACTCAGGGTATGCCTCTACCCATTGTGTTAGCGTATTGGCGCTTATGCCCCATGAGGCCGCTATCTCGTCAGGTGAGTGACCGTTTTGTAGCTGCATAAGCATATCTTTAGAGTGAAAGTCTTTATCATATCCGTTATTAGTTTTATATAAAGCTTTGAGCGCAGGCGGCGGCCCAAAGTAGAAAAGCGGCTGCTCGGGGTCGAGTAGTTCGCCGCTTTGTGCGTCCTTACGCTTATTAACATGTGGCTTTAATGGCTCAGGGGCTACCTTCTTTTTAGGTTTAGCCTTTGTGTTCTTTAATCGAGACTTCGCCTTCATTTATAAGCCCTTCTTCGGCGTATTCATTATCTTTACCGCCCGCTAAAAAGTCTTCAGCTTGCTTTATCGCGTCTGCTTTAGCACGCTCAGCGGCCTTATCTAAGTCGCTCGCGTACATCTCGCCCGCTTCTTTCATTAAAAGCTTAATAAAGAAGTCGGTCATGTCGTAAACCGTGTCTTGCATAGTCTTCTCTTGCAAGACAAGGCCACGGCCCACACATATCTTATCAGCTTGGGCGAACTCTAAGCAAAGCCGCTCTAAAAACAAGTCTAGTCTAGGGTGCTTTTCGCGGTTTATGTTTAAAAGTTTATCTTTGAGGTCACTTGGCGCCGTCGGGTGTAACTTAACAGCCTCGTTAAACCAAGTACGTACCCTACTTTTTAGCGTCAGGTCCACTTGTGGCCTCTGCTTTCTTCGTCGGTACGTCCTCTACTAATGAGTTAAATAAAAGTGAATTAAGGTGCGCCTGTAGTTGAGCCGTAAGTAGTGCAAGCTCTTCTATCGTAACTGTAGACATTACGATATTATTAGGCTCACCTTTTTTAGCTAGACACAAAATCACGACGCCTTCGCAGGCGTCCCAAGGCATAATAGAAGCCACTTGAGCAGGCTTCAAAGTTCTTATGGTGTTTTCGTTTAGCATATTAAAAACCTTTTCTTTTTAAAGCCCGTCGTATGATTACGTTAATAAAGCTCTCGCTATATCCTGCGGCTAAGTAGGCTTTTTTTATGTCGGGGTAGTTTTTTACGGGCTCAGCGGCGATAAGGCCCACTAACTCAGGGTTAAAGTCGCATACTATAAGAGTACCCATATTATCGCTCTACTACGCCCGCGATAGGGGCTACTTTGCTCTCTACCATAGCGATAACGCTTGCGGCTTCAGTGTTAGACGTAGAAGTAATAATTTTACTTGAGCGTAAGTACTCTACTTCGTGAGTATGTTTATCATACTTATTAGCAGGTACGGGCGCTTGTACTTTGAGGCCCGTTTCGGGGTCTTCACGCATACCCATAACCATAGGGCCACTTACTGAGATAATCTCAGGGCTATTGCCTTCTTCTTCGGGCGCTGACCACTCGATAACGTGAAAGTGACCGCCGATAGGTACGCTGTAAGTTAAGCGTTTACCTGACTTATCATAAGTGCGAAAAGGGTGCGTGTGGGGCCATGAGGTAAACTCATTAGCTTGTCTTGTAGGGTGGGCGTTTTCGGTCGCGCCGCTATCATGCTTAATAACGTCAGCGGGTAAAAGCTTAAAAAGATCGGTCATAATCTCTTTAGTGCCTGTAAAATTACGTCTCTTTGTAGGGGTTTTAGCGCTTGATTTAGCGTTTTGTGCTACTGCGCCTTGAGGTCTTCTTTGTACGTTTTCGTTAGCCATAGTCTGACTCCTTTAAAATGATTTAAAGGTAGCCTTTTGTAAAAGTTACAAAGATGCAAGTAATTTTTTATTTAGAGGGGCATGACTCAATACGGCAAGAGTGGCCCGTAAACGCACGCGCTGAGCTTCTGTTAAGTGTGGCTGAGCTAAATAGAAAGTAAGGGCATTAACTAAATCGTCGTTTGCCCGCATAGAGTTTAGAGCCTGTAGCTCTTTATTTATACTTATTTGATTACGCTTTTTAAGCTTCGTCATGGCTTGCACATACATATAGTAGTGACGTGCAAGTCCCAAGGGTAGTCTAGTTTTTAAAGTTTCTTCTTTGGTTTTAAAAGGCCGCCGCAGCAAGGGCAAACGAAGTACCCTGAAGCGTCGGTCAATGTATATCTGATTAGTTCTTTAACGTCTATGCCTAGCATCTCTAAGCGCTTAACGACTACCTCGTCAACTACCGCACTTACGGGCACTCGCTTAGGTGTAATTTTAATACCGTGTGGCTTCATTTAAGTTTGCCTCTATGCAACGCCCAAAAATCGGCGTTACTAAGGTACTTACGCTTATAGTCTAATGCCTTTAACATAAAAAAGATATTAGAGCACATAAGCAGTAACACGCATACTATAAGAGCGGCTTTATCGTACATAGTCAGACCTCGGCTCGTTATCGTACCCTATGACTATCTCTTGGTTAGAAAGGCGCTCATACTCATCTTGATCGGATATTGATAACTCTTTGTCGCCGTAAACGGCTTCGGTATGTAAAACCTCTAGCCTTTTTAAATCTCTTAATAAATCTATAAGCTTTATTTTTTTAAGTGGCTGTACATACGTAGCCATGTGGTTACTCCTTATGTCTATTGTTTTTAATATCTTTTAAGCCTTCTATCACGTCGACACGGTCCATAACAGTAGTATTAACGTCTAAGAAGTTTTTACTTACAAGCTCTAACCAGTCTTCAAGCCTCATAGTCACTAAAGGCGGCTCGCCGTCGCCCGCTGCGATAAGTACGGGTATCTCGTCACCTTTGTACTTAACTTCGTTAATCGTATTCATAGGTACGTACTTCTTAGTCTTCTTACACTGTATCTTGTAGCGCCCCGTCTCAGCTATATCTATGCCTAAAGCGTTGTTTATCTGAAACTCTAACTGACGGTGAGCTTTCGTGTAGCCGATCATACGCATAGCGGCTGCGATATAACGCTCGAAAGCAAAGCCTTTCGCTCTCACGTTTATTCTTTTAGACATGTGTTACCCCTTTATGGGGTAGAGTTAACCACATTATTATAATGTATCAAGTTAAATCGTAGGCCGCTCGGCCATAAGCGGCGCCCCTGAAAACTTAGTATGTACGCTTAAAACCCCTAAAAACACGTTAAAGTATGTACGCTAAGCCCTATTTAGCCCGTTTTATCCTAAATGCCTACGTTTTAAGCTGGCCCTAGTGCTGTCCCAAGTCCTTTTTAAATCGTTATGAAGTTTCTTTAATGATTACACATACTTAGGGCTGGCCCAAGTGGACCAAGCATTTTCGTATGTTGGCTGTATAGGATATATACGCTATATGCCTACATAATAGGCATAATCTATATAGCTATATAGTAGCTATAATATAACTATTAGTTAACTATATATATTATATAGGACACTTGGGACAGTATAGATAAGTATATGAAACTACTAAAGAATAACGGCCCGTGCTCATTTAAGTACTAGGGCCAAAACTAGGGACAGCTAGGGACAGATACATACCCTTAAAGGGTAATAAGCGTACATACAAAACCTAGTTAGGTTTACCCCCTATTGACATAAGCGTACATACTCAAGTACCTTAAACGGTATGAATAACCTACCCCAAGGCCGCATTATAAAGCGCCGCTACCGTATGACTAAATCAGTCCTAGAGTCTATCTACTCATGCTATAAGCGCGGCATCTCGATTAAAGATATAGCCTTTATGCACGCCACTAACATAGTGCAAGTGCGTAGGGCTCTTAAGCGTGTCGACCCGACTATCGACTTTCGTAAACGTAGCCATAACTATAAAGACGAAACGGGTAAGCGGTACGGTCGCTTGTATGTGAAAGCCTTTTACGGGCTTAGAGCCTCTAAGCGTAGTCGCGCTGCGTACTACGTATGTACTTGCGACTGCGGTAACTCTTTACTTGTAGCGGGCTATCAACTACGCTTCGGGCAAACGAAGTCTTGCGGCTGCTTACGCCGTAAGATAGCCATAACCCCGAAGGAGTAACCTTATGAGACCTACAAGTAAAACCGTATCTATGGGTATTCATACGCCCGAAGAGTTTAAAGCTTTTAGAGACCGTATCAATCTATACCAAAGAGATAAGCGAGAAGCTAACTCAGGGCTTTATACAAAGAAGTACGAGAAGACTAAAAAAGGTTTTATCGTCAGGCTTTACCGTAATATGAAGTCACGTATAGAAGGTGTACAGAAGCTTAAGCACCACTTATATAAAGGTAAGTGCTTAATGAGTAAAGAAGACTTTTACTCTTGGGCTATTACGTCTAAGAAGTTTCACACATTATTTAAACATTACAAAGATAGCGGGTACTTACATAGGTTAGCCCCTTCAGTAGACCGCATTGACTCTAAGGTAGGTTACCGAGTAGATAACATAGAGTGGGTAACTCAAGCGGTTAACAGTGCTCGTAGCACTAGAAAGAAGAGTGTATGAAATTTAAAGTATATGCCGATACTCATATCTTTAGTCCGATAGAGATAATGAAGGCCGAGGTAAGTAATGAGCCCGCAGCCGTCAATACGCTATTCATAGGTGACATTATAGACCTAGCTAACGTAGCTAAAAACCAAGTCGAAGAAGCCCGCGCGGCCTTTAGGTTTTTAGATATGAAGCACGGTGATAATTATATATGCGGTAACCATAGCCGTATGACGACTCAGAATGAGGCCATAATTAGGACTACAGAAAGCGGCACCCGTATAGTTTTTGTACACGGCGATATCGAGGCTAACCCTGATAAGTGGCGTAAGTACCGATCTGAGCCGCACGGGGCGAGTTTATTTAAGCGTAAGTTTATTATACCGTTTATTAAAGAAGCTGAAGCTATTATCGACCGAAAGCTAAAACCTGAAGCCCTAGAGAATATCTTTAAGCTTTGTGAGTCTTATAATTGCAGCGTGTACGTATGCGGGCATTATCACCCTGAGACGGCGCAAGAGATTACCTACAAAGGTAAACGTATTATCGTACTTAAGAGAGGCTTAAATGAGATTGAAATACCGTAAGCGTATTGACGTATTAAAGTTTGCCACATACCTAGCTTTCGGGCTTCTATTTGTGGTAAGCTTGACGTGTACGTTATTACCCATTATATCTAAATAAAAAGGAGTATCTTTATGATTACTACAAGTGCTGTTACTATGAGAGTTAATACGAAAGTGTTACAAGCTATTAAATCAGAAGCTAAGAAGTCAGGTAAGGGCTATCAGACCCTTATCAATGAGCGCTTAGCAAAGGCTACGGGGTTAACTATACCGCCTGTAGTACGTGCGCCGCGAACTGTAAAGAAAGTAACGGCTAAGCCTTTAGTTATTAAAGCAGCTAAGAAGCTAAAGGCCACAAAGCCGAAGAAAGCTTCTAAGGCTAAGAAGTCTGTTAAAGCTAAAAGTAAAAAGAAGTAAGCCGTAGGGCTTAGGTAGAATAGCGCCTTGGCGAAGTGCTAATATGTAATCGCCACTAAGGCCCCTTGCGGGGCCTTTTTTATTTATAAAGTATGATGCCTATAAGGCACGTACATACTAAAGCGCCTATGAAGGCGTCTTTAAAAGCGACGACAAGCTTTTTCTCAGTCCACACAATGTTAATAATCGTGCCTATGATTATATTTATAACGAATAAATTAGCGAGCATTGAATACCCCGAAGAGCCTTTTAGGTTTACTTAACTGCTCTTTAAGTTTCTCGACTTCTTCGGTAAGTACTTCATACTCTAAGAGTACGCGGTCGGCGTAGATGAGCGCCACTTGTGCGGTATGCCCGTAGTCGAAGTACTCTTTAAGTTCTTCGAGTTCGCTCTGCTCTTCAGGTAAAAGAATACCTTTATGACTAAAACTGTAGCGCATAAGTACGTTATAGCGCTCAAGCTTTATGTACTCGTCTTGTAATTTTTCTAGTTTACTCTTCGTCATAGTGAAAACCTTTCACGCTGTTATAAATTTTATAATTAGTATCGCCCCTAATCCACACATAAACTCGGCCCTTTTCGGTACGCCTTCGTATCTTTTTATACTTAAGCTTAGTGAATATCTTTTTAATACGTATCTGAGCCGCGTAGTCGGTCTCTTTAACGCCAAAGCGGGCGCAGAAGGTATCAAAAAACTCACTAAAAATAATCTCGTTAGAGTCCATACCATCTAATATGTCGAGTACGGCGCTTTCAATCTCGTCGACGATAGCTCTATCGTACTGCTCACTTTCAGCTATGGCTTTAACTTTAGGGTCTTCTAAGTAAAGCTTCTCGCCTATCTCATAGTTAAACTTAGCTTCGGCCCAAAGCTGATCGCGGTCAGCTATTAGCGCTTTAAAGTCGACTTGGCCTACGCGTACAGGCCAAAACCTGCGGCCCCCTGTAGGGTCTTTTAAGTACTCTTGGTCGTTAGTCGTACCGATTAAGATACTTTGGCGCGGCACTGTTACGGCCCTGCGGGCGAAAGCTTTACGGTGTGTATCAGACGCTTTAGTTATAAAGTCTTTCATATCGTTTGCACTTGATCTATTCATAGCCGCAAGCTCGCCGACTTCGATAAGCCACTTACCCCGCATAACTTCGATAATGTCTTTATTAGTTACGTCGCCTAGTGAGTCACTAAACCACTCAGGGCTTGCTAAAATCTTTACAGTCGAAGACTTACCGCAGCCTTGAGTACCTTCTAAAATAAGCATGTGGTGAAACTCAGTGCCCGCTCTGTAGATACGAGCGACCGCAGCCGTTAAAGTCTTTCGGCCTACGGCGGCTAAGTAATCTTTATCGCCTTCGGCTTGTAGGTATGTACTAAGCCATGTATCTAAGCGCTCGACGCCGTCCCATTCAAGAGCGTTAAGATAAGTCTGTACGGGGTGAAAAGTATTCTCATTAGCTAAAATTGTTATTATCTCGTTAACGGCATGTGTACTCGTCTCAAGGCCATAGTAGCGCGATAACCAGACTCTAGCGTGCGTGTCGTCGGCGTCCACAAGTTCGCGCCCTATGTCTTTAGCTGAGCCCCAAGGCGGCGCCGCTAAGTAGATCATGCTTTGAGTGAAGGCGTTGTAACCAAAGATACGAGCTTCTTTAAACCCGTGCCTAAGAATAAGCTGTAAGTTATAGGCTGTATTTTTATAAGCGCCTTCTTTACCTTTAAGCTTTGATATCCAAGGCGTTAGCTCTTCTTCTTGTATAAGGGCTTCGGCTTCGCTAAGTATGGCGTCAGTGTCATTAGCGTCAATACCTTTAAAGTCGTTAGCTGCGCTCATGTCAGCACGTACTTTAGCTATCTGTTTAGCGAGCCACTCGGCGGCCTTTTCACGATTACCTCGACCCGCTTCTAAGGGCTTCTCAGATATAAAGTTCTCTTCGTCAGTCATAACCGCCGTTATTTCAGCGTCTTTACACCCTGAGTAGGCGAGCATATTGATAGCACCCATGACGGCCTCAGAGCGCGACTTGTAGCGCTTATCGTAACCTTCGCCGTTAACGATTAGCTGATAGTCAGCTTTCTTTAAATTATAATTATCAGCTAAAGAGTAGTCGTAATCTATATCGGCTGACACATCTTTTAGCTTAGTAAGCTTCTTGTCGCCTAACACAAAGTTAGCGACTAAAGGTATCTGATCTATGTCTTGTAGTTCGCAGTCCCATTCATAAGCTCGGTACGTATCGGGGTGTATCGACGGCGGTAAAACCACTTGTTTACCTTCGCCGTAAACGTCAATCTCCCAAGCGAGCCGCATACGATAACCTTCGTTAAGCTCAGCTTCAGAGAGCCCGCTCATCTTGTCGGCGTCAGTTGGCGGCGTTGAGGGCATAAAGACTTTAACTTTGTGTGAAGACCTTAAAGCTTTAAAGCTTTGCTGCGGTAACTCTGTACGAAAGTAAACGTGACAAGAGCCGCCGCCGCGACCTGAGAGTACACGCGGCGCGTACTCTA
>Ga0213917_1000039_pt1 | contig 40850 bp, 63 predicted proteins | sample McNCre117MG_FD_161051 | JGI IMG/M metagenome (GOLD analysis project Ga0213917, IMG submission 161051) | Freshwater microbial communities from McNutts Creek, Athens, Georgia, United States - 1-17 MG | ecosystem: Environmental > Aquatic > Freshwater > Creek | place: USA: Georgia | collected... | reverse complement strand
ACGAAGCCACCCATCTGAGCCGCTGTGAGCGTTGTCCCGGCGCCGGCAGTGACATTCGCAGCGGCTTGCTGCGGCTGTGGCGCCAGTTCCTGCACATTGACCGTGCCCCCCGCTGTGGCCGTGCCTGTTCCAACCACAACACCACCACCAACGCCATCCCCGATCAATAGGCCATTTCCAGGTCCCGCACCACGCCAATCGAAATTGCCAGCATCGCCCGTAATCCCAGCGCCACTCGAGATATAGAGCACGCTTCCCGGTTGCGCGACGCCGTTGCTATTGGGATTCTCAGGCATCAGGGCATAGAGATAGAGCCACCACTGCCGGTCAATCGTGATCGTGCCGTCTTCGTTAACCGTTCCCCATGACATCTGGGGCGAGAGAATCCGATTGGGGAGAAGCGTACTCATGCGCTGAATGCCTTCAGCGTGGCTCCGACCAGATCCCGGCGCACCGGATCGATGATCTCGATATCGAGCACGTTATCCCGCCCAAAGCCAAGCCGGCGCCAGATTGTCCGATTCTTGTATTGCCCGATTTGCCCAATCCCGCGCGTATAGCGGTTGCCGAAGGTCTTCCCGCCATCCCTCGAGATCGCCAGCCCTACCTGTGGCGTCGTGCCCATGCCGCTCGGATTGCCCACACCGGGCGCAAAGTCCAACTGCAGGCTTGCCATGAACGTCCGATGCCGCGGTCCTTTGTCCCAGACGTGCGGAGATCGGCGCTTGGCGAGGATAGGCCAGCCGGCATCGGTATAGGCGTTCCGAGTGAGCTGGTACAGCGCCCCATTCTGATAATCGCCTACGATCCGCATGCCTTGGAAGTCCATGAAGCAGTTCGAGCGATGCCGGTGAAAGGTCTGCGAATAGGGATCGTAGGACAGGCGTTTGTGCATCAAGCCCGTTTGCGTGTCATAGCACCAAGTCACATCCGCAGTGGGAAACGTGATGACGTAGAACTCGTGCGTGTCTTCCTGATATGTGTAGCCAATCGCATCGGACGTGATGGGATAGGTTGCCACTTCCTCACCGAAGGACGGCGGGCTGATGACTTCCGCCAGAAAGCCCTTCGTCCGCACCAGCACATTCTGACCGCGTTCCGAATGGCCCAGCCAGATCAGACCATCGACACCTTGCGAGCTGATCCGCGATACTGAATGCGCCGCTTTGCAACCGATGTGAGTCAGCGTGCTGACCAAGCGTGAGAATCCGAAGGTTGCCCCGCCTGAGTCATACCATATTTCCGTTGTTTCTTCCCCCAGCAGCCACAACGCTTCCTTGCTCTCGAAGACTGCCATCAAGTGATCTGAATATCCATCCTTGTTGGCAAAGTAGGACGCATTGAATGTGATGCTGAACTGCGGGAAATTGGTATAAAACGTCTGCGTTCCCGGCTGATTGAAGATCCACCAGCCGTCTATATAGGCGACGGTATCAGCACCGAGAAAGGCAGGATCTGTGATCCGTGCAAAAGCGCCCGTACCGACATTGTAGGTATAGCCATACGGACCGTCCACGATGACCGCATAGCCGCCCAGCACGCCGTTGTCGCGGATGCTCACCGGTCCTGTGGATGTGAGCAAGGTGCCGACCGAAGTCAGCGCCAGCGTAGGGAAACTCGTCGCACTGGCAGGCGTCGCTGCCGTCACGAGATAGCAGGTATTGCCAATCACCGCCAACGCTTGCGTATCTGCGTTCTGCAGTTCCCAGACGCCACGCACCGGAAGATTGGTAACACTCGACGGTCCGGGCCACATCGTCGTGGTGCTCGTGAATCCCGGCGCGCCACCGCCTGGTGCCGCAACAAGTTGATTCAAGCCTGGACAGCCCAGCAATCCCAGCACTTCCTTCGGGTTGTTTTTGTTGACTTCAGGATAGAAATTCACGCAGATTTGATTATTCTGCAGATACAGCGGCGCTACATCCTGGCCGCCGACAAAGCCGAAGTCGCCAAATACGTCCACGACTAGCCCCTATAGCCTCCGTGGGTTATCCATCCCCCATCGGGCCGACTTCCGCGCACCAGCGCCCGCTCATACCTCGAGATCCCAGCAGGCTTGGCATTGAGCGCCTTGATGACATCAAGGGACTGCTGCGCATTGACCTTGATCGATTCAGACAATGGAAAACCGAATTCTGCGCACAATTCGCGTGCCAGATTCCACTTCAGCGCGCGCGCATATCCCTGCGGCATGACAATGGCCTGCGTCAGCGTGACATTCGAGAGAATGGTATCGGTGAATAGGTGCAGTTCTGCGCCGTTGCCCGGCGTCTGATAGACCTTGAGCGTTCCATAGGGCATTGTGTTGTTGTACCAGGCAATCGTCGGCCACGGCCCCGGCTGCGCCTTGTAGAGAATCTGTGTGTACTGGCTTTCCGTCGCACAGACATCCAACGTGAAATCTAGCGAATTGAAGCGCGTGAATCCGTGCGTGATGCGCAATGGACGTGGGATGTTGAAGTCGCCAGGAATCGTATAGGTGAATTGATCCGTGCCGGTCGAGTTATTGGTTGCATTCGCGGTCAACGTGATGGTGCTCGCGCCGATCGTCAGCACGGTAGCACCAGCCGGAAGCAGATTCTGCAGATCCGTGATCGCGGCACCAGTCACAAGATTTGACGGAATGGCGGTAACGCCCGTAATGATGGGCGAGCCACTGGTTAGCGTGCCGACAATCGCAGGCTGTCCGAGGAAGGCATTCGTCGGCGCGCCGATTGAATACTGATTCTTGCCCGGCACCCAGCTCAGAATGTTCTCGTTCGAGCCGAAGACGTGCAATTCATCGGTGCTCCATGAATCAAGCAGATCATTCAGGGTTTCCAGGCAGTCCTGTTCGTCTGGCGCATCGATCGGCTCTCCAGATTGATAGGAATTGATCCGGCGCAAAGCGCCCTTGATGATGTCGAGTGCGATGGTCATGGATACACTACCCCGAATGGATACTCAACCACATAGAATGTCACCTGCCCGTTCGGAGAGATTGTATTCCCCGAATCGGGAACTTGCGCCAGGATCGTCCCCGATGGCGCCGGCAGCGGATTGATGCCGCCTGTTGTCAGATCGTTAGCCAGGCCGGCTATGGCAATCCCCGCAATGGCAATCCCCGCGATAGCCGATCCGCCGCCGATCGTCGATATCGGCAGCACGCCGAACATACCCAGTTGAACCGCCGCAATGAAGGTATCAAAGGCAGGCGTTGATCCGGCGCTACCCTGGAAGATCGGCAGCGGTACTTGTAGCTCGGCAATGCGCCCGTTGGCCGTGGCGAATTCGGATGGAAGTGGCGCCGTATAGGCCGATACCCACTTTGCTGTGATCGGCCATTGACCGAAATAGCCAAGCGTGGAGGGAACAAGTACGCCCGCACTCTGCAGGGCTTTCTCGGCAGCCTGTAGCTCGAGCCCCACTACATTGGGCATGGTGGGCATATCGCAGCCCCACGCAGATCAAACGCCGTCGCCAGGCGTTATTTCAAAAGCACCTGCCGCATTGGCGATGAACCAGGCATTTGCTGGAAACATGAAGACTTCGATTGCCCCGCCAGGCATGCCCATCGTATTCGTTGCCGGAGCGCCATTGGTGGGTGCCGCAGCAGAGATGGTTGGAGCGCTGCCGGTGGCCGTGTTGGCCGCCCAAGTGAGGTACTGTCGAGTGGCGAGCACATTGCTCACCCGATAGCTCGTGATCGCGGCGCCGGAGGACTGCGTAGGAATCTGCACCGCGGCAGCGTTCCCTATCAGATAGGTGAGCTGCTGATGTGGGGCGAATGCTCCTGTGGTTGCCATGTCTCTAGTTAATAGATGTCAGCGTTGCTACGTTGGACGCCACATTGACGGGACGCGACACAAGCAAGGAATAGACTTCCGATGCAGTGGGCGTAATGGCTGTGCCGGTCACATTGGCAAATGCAATGGCAAGCACACCCGCCGCCGACACGCGAGAATTGACGATCCCTAGACCGCCCTGCGTGGTCGGCTTGATGATCTCGCAAAAGTCCCCCATCGCAAGACCGGTCACGGCAAAGGTCTGTTCCGCCGTGGTATTGGCCGCCACGCTGGCCGGCGACAGCATCACCGCAAGTACCCAGTTCCCTACGATGTTACCGCGTGCTAATTCACTGGGGCTAGGCATGTTCCCATTCCTTTTCTAAGCGGCCTTGGCTGCATCCTGCTTGAGCAGGCCGCTACTGATGCAATGCTCGAAAAAGTTACCTCTCCATGCACGACCGCCACGGTGACTGAAACTGATATCAGAGTCGATCCATACAAATTGACCGGTTTCGCACCAGCGCCGGCAGAAGTAAATATCCTCTCCAAAATCCTCTTTGCTCGCCCCAATCCGGAAATAGGGCTTCTTCAACCGCTCAAACGCACAGCGCCGGATCCGCATGAATGCCGTTGGAAGCTCGAGCGACTGAAACAGCCCCTCTTTGCTCATCACACCGGTAATGGCGTTCTGATGGTAGCTGCTGTCATTCTTTTGGTCACGCTTCGGAACCAGGCCGCCGACCACTTCCTGATCGTAGGACAGAATCCGCGTAACGACCTTTGCATCCCAGCCTACGTCCGCATCGATGAAGAGCAGGTCATCTGCATCGCTTTTCAGGAATTCCTCGACCAACTGATTGCGCGCCAGATCCAGAAACGGATTGCCGGGCGCTACGCTGTGATAGCACCCATATCCTGCTCCGGCCAGATGCACACCGGTTGCCAGCAGCGATGAGGCATATTCCATGCACACCCACTCGTTGTAAGTGGGTGTGGCGATGAAGACATTCTTGCTCATGCGCTACCAGTCAATGCTGGATCCAGAGGTGGGCTGTACCCAGTTCGGCTGAATCCGGGCGACGAACACCGTGTAGTTTCCGGGCGGTCCGACCGTGGTCGTGCTTCCCGAATTGGTAAAGTTGATCGCCAGGACGCCCGCCGCGCTGACGCGAGTACCGCTGATGCCGATACCTGCGTTGGATGCTACCGGCGCATTGACAAACACCAGATCGGTCGTGAGCAGCCCCGTTACCGCAAAAGTCTGCTCGTTCTGTCCGGCGTTCACCACCGTCGCCGGTGTCAGCGCAACGGTGAAGACCGCCAGCTTCCAGACATTTCCAGTGGGCGTCTGTACGGTATCGGGCAGGACACCACTGTTCGGGCCGGGGTTGGAACCGTCTACGTTGGTAACTGCAGGGAATGCCATGTTTGTAGCTCCTCTTAGCCCGAAATCCGGTAGCCCAGAGAACGGTACAGACTCGCAAACCCGTAGGCCACATCAAGACGCGTGGGCTCCGCGTCGTTGTTGATGGTGTACTGCGTGGCAATCCGGATCGAGATTCCGAGATCCTCATCGTAGGCCCGGCTTGCCTCAACCGCAGTGCGCGGGAGCGGCAGATCGACAAAGGCCAGAGCATACGCATCACGGTGAAAGTATAGATTCTCCGTGCTGGAAGTCCCCGAAGCCGCCCCGCCGTTGATGGTCAGCGTATAGGGTGAGACCGGCGCCGCTGATACATTCTGGAACTGCCCGCCTGAGATGACGCACTCGCCTACTGTGACCGTGGTCAGACCACCGCTGCTCGAGGTATACAGGCCCGTCGATGCGTTGAACGTGCCATGTGCGAGCGTTGCCGCTGCGAACTGCGGACCGCCAGGAGATGCCGTTCCGGTCATTTGCGCGTAGCCGCCAGGCGGGAGCACGACAAACTGCTTCAGCGTATTCCCGTAACGCCCGCGGGATTGCGGATTCACCGGGTAGACACCGAGAATTTGAATCGTGTCGCCGACGTAGCATTGCGCGACCGCGCTGGAGACGCCGTTAGAGATTTCAAGCGTCCCACTTTGCGCCCAGCCGGAGGTGAGCAGCGCCGTGCCACCGGTCGGAGAGGTTGCCCCGGCCAGAACCGGCGTGCCGCTCAGCGTGCCTGTGGTGTAGTTAGCAATGTTCGGATCCTCGAACCAATCCGCTCCTGCGGTTTTCGCCGCCACCATCCCAGTCTCGAAATACTCGCTAATCTGCGCCTGCGGATTAAACAGTCCTTTCAGGCTGTCAGCCATCGAGCTGGAGGCAAGCGGGTGAAGGACCGCAGTCGGGATCATGCCTTTTGGCATGCCCTCTGCCACCAAGACCGCTCGAGCATCCGAAAACGACTTGAACGCCGTCGGGGGCGTCCCCGGCGTGCCGCCACGCTGCGCAGTGTTCTGCAGGGCGAAGTAGGCGCCATCGTTGTCGATCCGGTTCGCCACCGCGATACAGGCCGGATGCAGGAAACGCTCCTCGAACTCGTCAATGTCGAGGAGCATGTTAATCGTGTTGAATTGAATGTCCACATGGTACTGATACAGGATCGATACCGGGACATAGTTCTCCGTGCTCGGCTCTACGTTGAGCGCAGGCCCAAACGTACCCAGATAGCGCGGAGGCAGGCGGACGTTACAGGTCGCGCCGATCTTGCGGCCCTTTTGTCCGAACTCTTTGTCATCCTTGCCTTCAACACACCCTAGCTAGGGGTGAGCCCGCGAGAATCTTCCCTCGCTGCCCTGGCTTTCACCAGGGGGGAGACTATATCTTCAGGCGGCTCGACTTACGAGCGAAAGAACCGCCGTGCTGCGCTTCGGGGCGCTTGCCCCTACCTCTTGCGAGTAGTCGTTACACGTTCCACGATGCGGGCAAACGCCATTGTTCATGCGTTTCCCGAAATTGCAGTTCATGCACAGGACTTGATACCCAGGAGGAAAGCCTTTCTTGGCTAACCATGCATAAGTAAAAGTTCCTGCCGCATTCGCTCGCCCTGCAATCTTCCGACGTTCCGCTGCGCCGTTGTTGTTGATGTGATCCAGCGTCAAAAACGCCAGTTCACGTTCACCGCAACATGCACATACAGGACCGCCATATGCAGCAAATACCGCATTCCGAAGCGCCTTTCTGCGTTCACGATTCAGAGCATTCTCTTTCACTCTAATCGACTCCCGATGTTTCCGGTAATACGCTCTGGTGTGCTTCTTCGTACAGCTTTTGCATTCAGGATTAATATAGTCTCTGCGCTTCTGAACATAGAACTCAGAAACCGCTTTTTCCTGTTTGCATTTGCTACATACTTTCATCGTGGCTTCGCTCGGTATTGCCTTGGATACAACATTGTACCTGTAGGGTTCCACCGAGTTCACAGCATTTAACGTCAGCAGGACTTCTGGTTTACTGACGGTTAAACTTGTCGGTCAACACGCACAAATTCGCAAGCACAGGCAGTGCTCGATTTGTAATCATGCTGATCGTCAGGAGCTGGTTGGCCACTTTCGATTCACCTCACGTCACTATGACGTATATATGTTTCGCAAATTCCGCTTCTGAGATCGTCAGTGACGCTTGCGTAAACCGAGGTTCGCCTTGCGTTCACGTTGCCAAGCGGCGATGGCTTCGCGGGTGTTCATATCCCGCTCGTCCTTTTCCGCCTGCATCATGCTCTGGCTTCCTAACGGCTTTATCACCGGCGCGCTCGTGCGGGCCTTGCTCGGGACTGTTCCCGTTTCGCTGGCACTCGGTGTGGCAGGCGCAGATGCCTGCTGGCCGTTCAACTTACCGTTACCGCTACTCGGCGTTGCGCCGTTGGTGGATGCGTCTTTCGAGCCGTCTTCCGACCCGAATGGCTTAAGTGTACTCTCAATTTTGCCGATTTCAACCAATTGCTTCACGGGCGGCAGCTTCCGCAGTCGTTCCAATACTTCCGGATTCTTGGCAAAGTGATAGCAAAGCTCGGCAATCATCTCCGCGCGCTCCAGATACGTCGATATTGCGGGCGGAACTTCCTGATCTGCTTCTTTTGCGGTTTCTTCGTAATCAGGGACAAGTTTTATCGCCTTGGCTATCCGCTCTTGAGATACCGCAAAGATTTCGGCCTGTTCACGTTCTCTCGACGCTTTTGCCTCTTCTGCCGCCTTTTGCCGCATGCGCTGATCGACATTCCACTCGATTAACGCCTCTTGAAAGGTCGAATCGTCCTCAAAGTCCGCCCGTTTGGGCTTCCCAGCATTGGGATCCTGCACCGGTTGCGCTTTGGCCTGCATTTCGGCCTGTACACGCCTGATTTCCTGCTCCAACTGCTCGGCTCGAGCCTCCGCAAGCCGCCGCTCGCTATATTGCGCCGCAGCGAATTCCTCGGCTTCCTTCATCTCCCGATGCTTCTTGCCGATGGCTTTGAGCATCTTGGTCGATAGTTCACGTTTCTGGCGCGCTGTAAGGCCGTCCTCGCCTTCTTGGTCGTCCGGATCGTCCTCAGGCTCATCTACGGGCTTGCCCTCGCCATTGGGCTTCTCAGCGGCCTCTGCGGGCGGCTTTTCGGCTCCCTTGGCCGGCGCTTTGCCTTCGGCGGCACCTTCCTGCTCGCTGATGTAAGCGTCCAATTCTCCTTTGCTGTCTTGCACAACGATGCTCATTTGCCCGCTCCATTCGGTTTCTTCTCGGCCCTCTCAGCCGCTTCCATCATCCGTTCCGCCTCAGCTCGATGGTGCGCTGCCTCAATATGCGTGTTAAGCAGTTCGCCCCCAGCTCTAACTTCCTCCACTGCCAGTGCTACGCCGCCCCGTGCATGTTCTATAGCTAGGGCTGTATCGGCCCGCACTTGTGTATCGTGAATCTTCGTATGCGCCATTACTTGCGTATCATGGACTTTCGCTGCGGCAATCATCTCTGTCTTGCTCAATCCCGCTTTTAGATCAGTCGCAAGCTGCTGTACTTGTTGTTTCAGCGCAGTATTCTCGTTGGCAAGCGCCTGCACGATCGACCGTGCCCGGTTCGACAGCCCTTCCATGATCTTCTGCAAGCCTTCCGGATTGGCTGCCATCAAGCGATCGGCCATCTCCTGCATGTAGGGATGATCGATTGAGCGGAACACAAGGTCTGCGCCTGTCTTGGCGATGAGCTCAGCAAGCGGCGCCACGCCCAGCAGGTTGATCAGGTTCTCGGCGCCCTCTTCGCGCTTGGTCTCGTATCCAGGCCCGGTGTCCATGACCACATCGTATCGCCCGACGCTCAAATCGTTCTTGATCTTGGAGACAGCGCCTTGCTCGTCCATCTCGGGTTTGTTGATCGGCACCATCTCCGGCGTCGAATCCTCCCCGATGATGCGTTGAATCCGCTCCTCAGAGTAGTAATGCGGGATCCAATCGACCATGACGCGCCAGCATTGCGCAATGGCAAGCGTCAACTGATCGTAATACTGATAATGCGACTGATCCGACACACCCTGCCGGCGCTTGAGCGCAACACCGGACACCACTTGGCCTTGTTGATCCTGTCCCGGCTCATTGGGCATGCCGGCAATGGCAAGTAAGTTCGATCGCATGCCGGCTGTGAATTCGGCAAAACCCTGCTCGAGTTGCGCCGGCATTTGGCGCGCGGGCGGCGGCAGCAGTTGTGCACCGCCCGAGGTCTCCACCACGATCGGCTTGTAGGTGAGGACTGAATAGGGCCGCATATTGGCGTCATCCCACTCCGGATGCCCATCCAGCTGCCCTTCAGCCGCGACCCATGGCGCTTTGGGCGTCAAACCCAGCCGCTTGATCTTGGCGACTTCGCCGTAGTTCACCATCCGCGCGGCATCCTTCATCGCTCGTACCATGCCGCGACGTAATATTCGTCCATCTACATCGGTTGCATTGCCTTCCACCCGAAAGACCGGAATCCATTGGCCTGGAATCTGCTGGCGCTCTACTACCTTCGTGCCATTGAGTCGGAACCACTCGACTTGCTGCTTACTGGAATCGCGCTTGTCTTCAATGCTGATGCCCTGCGATGCGAGCAGATTGGTTGCATATTCAAGCGAGAACTTGCTATTCGGCTCCCGCGGCATCTCAGAGCGCCACTTCGTGAATTCCTGGCCCTGCAAATTGCGAAGCAGGAATAGCGTTTCCGCTTTCTCTCTGATCCTGAAATATTCAGCCAGCCGGATCTCTTCCTTGTCCTCCCAGTCAAGCCGAGATTCTTCGCGCGTTAGATCGTTGAAACTGATGTTCTTCGCATCCGGATAACGCCGCTTATATTCGGTGCGCTTCATCTTCACGCTGATGAGGCACCACATCTGGTCGGCACCGCTCGGCATGATCGCCGCCGGATCCATGTGCACCGTGAAGATGTTGCGGATTGGCAGAATCCGCAGGTCTTTCAGGAACGATGTGGGCGAGACATACTCGGCGATGATGCGGAAATAGCCCTCTCCCGCCGTGAGAGCGCATTTTGCTGCCGTATCGTAAGCGACCGATGCCTCAGACCTTGTTTCAATGTGCCGTCCAATACCGTTGATGATTTCAGCCAGCTCGACATCTGCACCGTCCCCAACTGGGTGACACTTACCACGCGGCCTCTGTTGCTTGATGTTGTTCTCAACGCGCGTGACATAGGCATCGGTCAGGTTGATCGTAAGCTCTGGCGTATCCTCGCTCGCCGTAGTGGTCGTGTCGTGGTCCCACTGATCGCCTTCGCGGAACAGAATGTCCGCCTTCGCCTCTTGGCGATTGTGCGAATAGGCTTCATTCGCTAGATGCAGGCGATCTTTGGCTTCCTCAAAGATTTCCTCTTCTGAGATCGCATCAAAGTCGCGGTCGGCGTCATCACGCGTCATGATGTGCGTTGCCAATTTTTGCGAATTGCGCTTCTAAATGTTGCAGACTTATGCGGTCTTCAAAAAATCGCAGTGTCTCTTCGGTAATGCCCGCTATCGTATTTAGCCGTGAATTAAGACGTACTTCCCGCTGCCATTGCACATGCCTCACAGCATTAGCCCGGGCCTTGCGCCGCAAATGCGCAGGTATTCTCATTTAGACGCCCTAATGGCCGCATCTATAGCAGCATCCAATTTTTCCGGGCTATCAAAATAAAGATGATTCCCCATCACATTATCCGTAGCATCCCATTCTGAAATTTCAAACATCCCGTCAAAACTTTGACCTACATGAGAACGAAGAAGCTCGTATCGTGTCGCGTTGCGCTCCAAGTCACGCGCTAACAGCACTAAATCAGCAAATGTAAGTCCTTCGTCTTTACCCCATGCAAGAATCTCATCAACTTTCGGTGTATCGCTCATCTGCGATTAATCCATCACCTTCTGCGCATAAATCTGAAACGCAGGCGCCCCGATCAATTGACGCATCCGATGCCTGTAAATGTTCATGAAGGCATCAATCGCCATCTTCGGGATGCGCAGCAAGTCGTGCGTCTTCTCGTCCAACTGCCACGCGTAGTCATCGAAGATCATGATGCCGCCTATCCGCAGCGCATCAAAGGCATACACCGCATCGGTCAGTACGTCCGGTGCGTCGTGCGAACCATCGATGTAAACGATATCGAATGTACCCGCCTCATCTGCAAGCATCAGCGGCATGATATCCCTCGAGCGCCCTTTGTGCTTGATGGCGCGCCCCGCAGTGTTGCGCTCCCACTTCGCTTCGGCATCCTGCATGGTCTGGCTATCGTTCTCGATCTTCTCGTCCCATGGGTCGATGCAGTGCAATTCCACTTCCGGCCATTTGTCCAGGAAGTAGCACGATGATCTGCCCTCATACGAACCAATCTCGATGATCTTCCGCGGCGCCTCTGCCAGCATTTGCGCAAAGAGTTGATCAAGAATCGGAATGTTCGAGGAGAACCAATCCTTGTTGAAAGCGTAGTATTCGGGCAGTGCAACATCATTCATTCAGAGGGTCCTCATCCAATCCGTCCCGCTGCCGCGCCGATGCACGAATATAGGCGGCTTCACAGGTTTGTCCTCCACCGGCTTCACCAGCTCGGGAAATAAATCAGACATCCCCCAAATCATCGCATCGGCACGGTTAGGGCTGTTCTCACCAGTGTAGCCATTGGTCGTGAAGGCGCACAACTCGTCCTCGAGTTCTCGGAAGTAACCTGCCATCCTGACCTTGCCCGACTCAACCAGCGCGCTTATAGGCTCGGCCCGCACTACTTTCCCCCGCGATGCGCGCACCGGCAGGAAGGGCGTTCTGGGCCGTGCGGTGTGGATCACGTTTCGCACCATCGCCCCGCCGAAATTGACTTCAGCTACGATTCGGTCCGCTGCGTGCCGCTCGAATGCGTTGCAGGCGACTCTGCCCCACACGCCGGGTCCTGCTTTGCAGGTGAGATCCTCCAGAACGTAGCCATTACCATCAATACCCAGCCCGCAAACAACAATCCCAATCTCATCGTTATCGGCATTGTCGGTATCCTCCGCTCCGGATGGATCAATCGCCACGACCAGGCGCAGCATTTCGGGCAACTCAGCATCAATGACACGCCAGCGCTCAATAGCCTCATCGCTGAACAAGGCATTGGGCGCCATGTCGCGGAATTCGCCTTCCAAGAAGCGCTTGCGCAATCGTGCCGGCAGCCCTTCGAGGGTCTTGATGTAGTCCTGCGATAGATTCTCAGCGTTGTCGCGCGGATTCATTTGCAGGAAGGCGTACTCCTGAGGATTCGGCAGCGATTGCTTTGTCTCCGGATCGACCTTCGCTTTGAACAGACGATACGTCCAATGCCCCTTATCGGGCGGATTCTCGTCATAGTACATCTTGAGCGCAAGCGGACACTTGTTGACGGTATCAGTCACAAGTTGCGCGAGCCGCGTCATCGCCATGTTGCGACCTGAGTACGGGATCTGACTGCATTCATTCAGGAAGATGGATGCAAACTCAGTGCCGAGGATCTTTTCCGTGCGTTCCTTATCATCCAGCCCGCCGAACCAGACTTCCGACCCATTCGCTAGCCGCGCAAACCAGTCAGAGCGCGACAGATCGTAGCGCTGGCCGCTAAAGCACAGATCCATGACCTTCGGGAATGTGTCATAGACAATCGATTGTTTCACGTGGCCAAATCTGAAACGCAAGATTGCATGCCGCGATGCGGGAGCCTTCAACGCACGCATGATGATGGCCCGCACAATCAGCAGCGTCTTGCCTGATCTCGAGCCGCCTGCCAGCATGATATGCCGCGCAGGAGATGCGAGCACCGCATTGGCCTCTTGCTGCTTTGCCGTCAGGGCAAAGGCCATGCGCGCTACAGCTTCTGATCGATGCTGGAGAACACCAGCGGCGCCGACTGGTCGCCCTTGTGCGTCAAGTCCTGCCGATCCGACCAGCCCATCTGCTTCAGGCTGAAGATTGCCATTGCGCAGTTCACATTGCCGGCCAGAGCCATGCGCTCCAGCGCCGATTCTTTCTTCGACAGGCACCGTTTCACCAGATCGGCAAACTCCGGACAGTCATACATGAACTGCTTGTGCAGCTTATGCTTGGTCGCAAACTCGGCAAGGATCGGGATCTCGGTTTGCTCGATGTATTGCTCGAATGCAAGCCCGATCGCGTCCCGATCGTAGACGCGCGGACGGCCCATCACCGGCTTAGCCGGCGCGAGGGTCGGCATGTTCACGGCTATACCACCAGCCAAGGAAGGCGTTGCACTCGAAAGCATTGGGAAAGAAGATCGCGCGGTCCGGATGGCGCTTGTCGTACTCCTCGTTCAGCAATGTCAGCACGTATTCGCTACCAGTGTTGCGGACATTGAGCAATTGCCCACGCGCCCAATGGATGGGGAATGTGTGGGCAAGCGGCTGAATGGGCGGGGCAGCATCCTCCTGGCCTGAGACCTCTTGTGGAGGCTCAGTGGAGAGTGTGCTGGGCGGATGTTGCCCCATTGATCTGCGTTCACGGCGGGAGAGCGTCAGCGTTTCACGCATCGCACACTCCCGCTACATCTTCCTCGCGGCACCACAGGCACAGCATGTCGCCCCAGTAGAACGTCTGGAAGGCATAGCCGCCGTGTTCTGCGCCGCCCAGTTCCACCAGATCGCCCACTCTCACCACAGTGGGACGGAACTGCTTTGAATCCCACATCTTGCTGCGCTTGTGCTTGTCCGGGTGATCGTAGCGCTTCGGATAGCAGCCAGGGCCGACCGCGCGCACGATGCCGCGCAGGGGCTTCGTCTTATCTTTGGGGACGATCAGCGTGCGGCTGTGGATGACATCCAGTGGTTCGACGATGAGCTGGTCACGGAGGCACCGGATGCTGGACTCTGCCGGGACGAAAGTGGCGCTGGAGCCGCTGAGACTCGCGCTGCGGCGATTGGGGGCGTGTTCGACTACAGACACGCCTTCCTCCGACCGATCCAGAGAGACTTGCTGCCGTAGAAAAACGAGATGCGCAATTCATGGTTGAACTTACGCATGAGGCAAACTCGTACCCCCCAGACATGCCAGCCGGTGACGACTGAATCTGTGTTGATCTCGTAGCGCTCGCCATACCAAGGGAAAATTGGCAACAGGGGGCTGCGAAGGTTCTTCTCACCCTTCATCAATGCCTCTTACGCCCATAGTGCGGCTCCTGCGCGCCTTTCTTCTGATCTTCTGAGCGCATGTTGTCGGCTTTGTGGCGAATCCCCAGACGTTTCTCGATTTCGGTCAGGCGGTCGTGATGATTCTTCATCTGCTCGATGTGAGCCTCAAATGCCTTCGGATTCTCGCGCTCTTTCTCGCTCATTGCCGCGGCCCCGGTGGGATATCGCCCTCTTGCTTCTGGGGCTCTCGCTGCTCGAGGTGGGCATCGTAGGACTTACGCACGGCGCCTGTCGCTTTGCCACGGGACAGTCCGTCTGCTTCGAAATGATCGCTAGGCAGGCGTTGAGTTGCCCTTGGCTCGGATGAATGATGCTTGTCACGCGGCATGGCGCTTTTCCTTTCGGGCTTTCTGGCGCGCTTCGCTGTAGCCGACCGCCAGGCGCTGCTTGATGTTTGGGAACTTCTTTTCCTCGCGCTTAGAGCCCACGAAGCGCCCGATGAAATGGCTCAATTTCTCGCCCCTTTCGCGTTCAGGCATTGGCGTTGCCCCCGTAGCGTTTGAAGATGCCGCGCAACGTGCCCACAGAGACTTGCAGACGGGCCGCTATGGCGCGATCGGTGAGTCGGTTGCGGATAGCCCTCAGACGCAGCGCGCGGGCTTGTGCTTCGATGGAAAGGCGTCCCGTGCCCCGTGGGCGGCTCATTTTTTGAAAGGTCAGAGTTGTGCTGATCTGGTTGAGAAAACGCCCTGGCAGTGTTGGAGGCTGCACAGGGCGCTGAAAAGGAGGTGCGTTCGATCCTCTCATCTGCGGGAGGGCTTCCCACAGCCCCCGCAGGTGTGGGTATACGCTCACTTCGTGGGCGGTGTCAAGGGCTGCAACAGGCGGAATCGTGCGATGTACCACTTCGCGTAGGCCGTGGCCGGCGTTCGATCGACGCCATAGGCGCCCTTTGTGCTGCAATGCCATATCCTGAGTTTGGGGAGAAATCTAAGTCTTGGCTTCGCGCGCATAGGAACCATAGGAATCTTTGGAACCTTTGTCTATGAAAATGGGGTGTCTGTAAAAGGAACCCTATGGAACCATATCTTGATCATTCTGTATGGGTATTGGTTCCAATGGTTCCATAGGTTCCTATAACTCTATAAGTCTCTATAGTTCCATATAGAGAGAGAATTAGAGAGAGACAGGCGGCAAGCACCAGTAATGGCCTTTCTTGATGAGATGCCTGTCTTTTTGCATACTATTCAGTATCTTACGTAGCGAGGGCAAGCTTCTCTTGCCAAGCCGCTTAGCCAGTTCGAATGTGCGCAAACCGGTTTCGGAGTCGCGTAATTCCTCCAAAACAGCCATTCGTTCCGATCTTAAGGAACCAGCCTCTGCCGTTCCGACATCGCGCCATAATCCGTTCGGATGGAGCGATATGGAGCGTTCTACGTCTTCCTCGAGTTCGCGTCCGCGCCCGTGCAAAGTAGCGACACGGGGCTCTTTGCTGCGCTGCAAGACAAAGATTGTGTCTACAGCGGCATTGAGTCCAAGTGTGCCGCTGACGGTATCGAAAGGATCGTCGGACTCTGCTTTGCGGGTGTGGTGGACGATCAGGATGGTGATTTTCCGGTGATTGGCGACGCCGGTCAGAGCTGCGAGCGAATCGTAGTCAACGTCGTAACCGTTCTTCTTTGGATCGGCCTGCTCCTTGATCATTTTGAGGGTATCGACGATGACTAGGCGCGCATTCGGATGCTTGTAGCACCAGGCATCGATTTCGGAGGCTGCGAGGATGCCTTTTGACCAGTTGAGGCTTGCCGTAAAGCCGGTCAGTTCTTCTGCTCTATGATCGCCGGCTAATTGCTGCAGTCGCTTAGACAGCCTTCGCTCGTTGTCTTCCAAGGCTAAGTAGAGAACTTCGCCACGATTGACTTCGCGGCCCATGAAATGATCGCCAGTGACTACGGCGATGGCCAAGCCCAATGCAAACCATGATTTGCCCGCTTTGGGGCGCCCCGCAAAGAGAATGCTGCCCTGCGGGATGAGATTTTCGACGAGATATGTTGCTGGTGGGTGTGTGGCTGTGAATAACTCAGACCCTGTCAGCCACAGCCGCTCGTCGGGCTTGCCTGATTTGATGATGCGATCGGCAGAGGCTAATGCTGCATCGGCCATTGCGATCATGCGCTGAGAAGCGGCGCGTCGCTCTGCCTCTGATTCGGGCATTTGAATTCTCCGGTGATGAGAAATAGGGTGCCGGTAAGTCCTGATCACCGCAAGACGCAGCCCGTCGGCTGATGTCCCGGCAATGAATATGCTACGCCTGTTTTTTACCCGGCATTGTCGCTGAATTTGATCTGGGTCAAATTGGGTTACGGATATTCCCAGATGCGCTTGACGCCGCAAGCCTTGGCGCGTGAGAGCAAATCGGCGGTGCCGCGCCCACCAGGGAACGCAATCACGAGGTCAGGCCTTTCATTGATCATTTCTTGATTGCGCAGCGGCCCGGCTTTTTTGCCGCGACTCCAATCTGCGGGGAATGTCAATGCTTTCACACCATGCCGCAGTGCCCACAATATTGCATATTTGTCCGCACCTGGCGCCCCTCCCTGAATGAGCAAATCAATGTGAAACTGGCTATGGGCAAGATACAAAACATTTTCCATCAAAGCCATCTCCGGCTCTGTTTTGCCGAAGCGTCGCCCGCCGCACACCAGAACTTTCATCTCAACCCCTGCCTCCGCTCCAGCGCCTCAATCTGCTCCGGGCTGCGCTGCTGGATGAGTTTGCGCAGCTGCTCGAAGGTCTGTTTTGCAGCTTCCTTGTCGTTCTCATCGCACAGGCGCCAGAAGAGGGACCATTCGGCCTGGATGGCGGCTTCAAGGTCGGCGTCAGTCATTCTCAGCCTCGCTTTGTGCGTAGGAGCCCTCCGCGCGGGGCGCCTCTCCACCACCCGTCCACAAGCTGAAGTCCGCTTTCCCGCATCTCTGCCGCAGTTGCGCAGCGGCGATCCTTGCCGAAGTCCCCAATGCGGTGCTTTTCAAAGTTACGCAGGACCGAAAAGTAGGCTCCGCAGGCTGCACACTGGCAATGCCGGCCATGGAGGCGCCGTTTCTCATCCACGTTTCGGCACCCCCAGATATTGAGAAATGGCATCGATCGCCCCCTGGAACGAGTCGCAGATGGCCGTGCGGTAGTGCCGCTCGAGATAGTCGAGGACCGCGAGCTGCTCATCCGATGCGCTGCCGCCGGGTTTCTTAAGCTCCAGCCAGAACCCGGCATAGTGCGCCACTGGAACGGCCAGGAAAAGGTCTGGAACACCTCTACGGACGCCTTCTGACTTCAGCCGGGCGCCTGTAATGGCATCGCGGTACGAGCCGTTCGGGATAGCCAGCAAACAAAATTCTGGGAGTTGATGCCACCCACAAGCGTGCTTCCACCACGAAATTACCGCAGTTTGAATTTGGTGCTCCGAAGGGCCCGGGCTCTTCGTCCGGACCCGCTTCTCAGGAATCTGGATATTCTGCCGGGGGCGCCCGGAAAGGTCGGCGTAAAAATCCAAAGCCTTCTTGGCGGCAAGACGCGATTCACGGACAGAGCGAAAGGTGCTACTCATGGCAATTGGGCGTCGTTAGCGCTTTCTCGACAGGCCACAATTCCAAGCGCCTGCGCAACGCACTACGGGAAATTCCTAACTTTCGTGCCCACTCAGTCTGATTTAACGTTTCCTCTGCCAACGTCAAAAACCTCCCCTTCTTAGGTGTGTTGTCCGCCTGTTGCTGCGGAGTGGCCCATCGGCAATTAGATGGCTCATAATTGCCGTCGTTGTCGATTCGATCTATCGAGTGTTTCCGCGTTGGGCGAGCACCCATATCAGCAAGAAACGCTCCGAAGTCAAATCTCCATCTATCGCAAACCGTTATTCCGCGCCCCCCGTACCTGTGGTAATCCTTGTTTTGTGGCTTGTAACATCGATATCTCATTTGCAGCCAGATCTCATATTCCCGCGGGAAACCGTTTTTACCGCCGTGCTTCCAAAGATGATGTTCCGGGCCCCGCCGCCTGTTCTTTGTATGTCTGTTTCCCTCACCCATGATTCCCCCTCTGCCACGCGCACGCCGCCTGCCACAGCTTCCAGAACACGCCGCCCATGATGGAGTCGGCCTTCACCCCGATGCGCTTCATATAAGCCTCAAACGCGCTACGTTCTGGGTTCGGGCGCAACCGCATACCCGCCCCGTCGCGCCGCGCACTCGCGGCAGGCCCAGATGCGCAGTGTGCGGACCTTGCCGGAACGAAGGCGCCAGACGCCGCCGGCGAGCGGCTTGTAACGCGAGCAGTAGCCGCAGTGCTTCTCAGGCACGATGCCCGTTGATACGACGGCGGGTGGCGCTGAAGGATTCAGCACGGAATAGCCCTTTCGTAAAGCGTTCTATGGCAACCTGTGCCTTGAATGGGATGTGGCCTTTCTTCACCCACTTGCTCACCGACTGCTGGCTGTAGCCGATGGCGTGCCCTGCCGCCCTTTGCGAGCCATACTTGCCGAGAATTTCGTCTAGTGTCATTTGTGGTGAAAAGGGGTTGACAACGGATTTGATGGAGAGTATGCTACCATCATTCACTACGAAATACAAGTCGCCAGGAGAATGCAAAATGAATGCCAATGAGATCGTCTCAAGATTGCGTCGGAGTGCAATCGAAAGTTCATTCGGTCAAGAGCATATTGCTAAGCAAACCCTTCAGGCAATCGCTGCGAATTGCATTGAAGATTTGATAGGCATTTTGCGAACGATAATAAACAATCCACGTCCCTCTGTAGATAGCAAAGATTCAGAAACAGAATGGACGCGCCGCTATAACGCATATCTCGACGCTGTTCACAAAGCCGATTTAGCCGTTGCTGAAGCAGAAGGATCTGAATAATGATCGACCTAGTCAAATTCGCAGAGGAAATCCTCATGCCCCCCAAAGCCCCGACGCCGGTCAATGATGAACGATCAGCCCTGGCCTACATGGCGCTGTGCAGCAACCCGGAGGACGTGGCGGCGTGGCTGCACGAGCTGACCTACGGGGATGCTGAGACTCAGGAACTGGCGCGCATTGCGCTCAAGCTGCGCGTAACTGCACACATGCAGAGCACGGCTGAGGAGGCAGAGGCGCGCGAGCCGTCGCTGAAAGAGTTGAACAACGAACTCACTCGCAGCGAGGAAGACTATCTCGCATCGACTGACAAATACTACAACTTGGCGAGGGGATGATGAAAAAATCAATAGCGCCATCTCCGCTTTTGCCTCTTGAGCCACAGACGATCGCATTGGATTTCGAAGAGGCAAACACATTGCTGCGAATGAACGAAGAACGCTTAGGAATCGACGCCACAATTGCTGCTATGTTCAGAGAAGTTGCGCGTCTCAACGCTGAAATTGAACATAGACAGTCAATCTGGTGGAAGGCTGTCCTGAAACGATATCTAGGCATCAGCGCTGTTGAGCTTGATTCCCATGAATTGATAGCAAAGGCTGGACGCGATCATATCGTTATTGAGAAGAAAAAATGACCCCCGCCGCCCTCCGCGCCGCCGTCATCGCAGCGGCACTCGGCGCGCTCTGCTGGTACGAGATGATCAAGTTTGTCATGTGGCTGGCGGAGTGATCATGAACTTTAAAAGTAAAGGTGGCTGGCCTTGGTGGGCATATCGCACCAAACGGCAATTCAAAACTATTGTCCGCGGCAGAATTAGAAATGCTCTTAAAGCGCTTGAAGAGACCAGAAATGGATGTGTCTTTACGCCAGACAGAGGCGATAAGCTACGAAGAGCATATAAATTAATCGAGCAATTTGCTAAAGAATGCGCTATCAAAAAATGGGGCCGCTAATGAATAAATACCCCCCCTGGTCACTCCTCGCCGTGCCGCAGCGGCCGTACACAGCGTCTCACATGACCAATCTTGTGGAGACCTTCGCCCGCATCCGCCGGCAGCAGCCCAGTAGTGAGACAACCGTTATTCATCTGAAGGAGAAGCAGAGATGGCCGGTTCAGAAGTAGTCCCATTCAACGATCTGCAAGCCATTGCCGAACAGGTATCGAAGTCCGGGATGTTTGGGCAGAAATCCACACAGCAAGTGCTCGTGCTCATGTTGATGGCACAAGCCGAAGGCATGCATCCGGCAGCGGCAATGCGTGACTATGACGTTATTTTGGGCAAGCCTTCCAAGAAGTCGGAGGCTATGCTACGCGATTTCATCAAGGCTGGCGGCGCCGTCAAATGGAATAAGCTCGATGAAAAGGAAGCATCGGCCACATTCACGCATCAGCAAGGCGGCACAGTTACAATCAAATGGACATATGCCCAGGCGGAAAGCATCGGGCTCGTCTCGAAGAAAGACAGCCTGTGGCCGAAGTATCCAAGGGCCATGCTGCGCTCTCGTGTGATCAGCGAAGGTGTCAGATCCGTATGCCCCAGCGCTACTTCTGGGATGTACGTTCCAGAAGAAATCAAAGACATGGGCAAGGCCGAAATTGTGCCTGCCGATGCATTGACCATCGTGCAGGATCAGCCGCAACAGCCGGTTGAATATGAAACCTGCTTGACCGACGATGATCTCGTGTGGACACTCGAGCCCCCTTGGACTCGTCCGCTCATCGTGGAAGCTTGGAATGCCGCGGCAGATGGCTTTGAAGCGCTCAAGAAGTGGTGGCAGGCGCAGGACGTGCAGACGTTCCGCCGGGTCGCGAGGGAGACGGCCAACTATGCTCGATTGGTGGAACTGGCGAAGGCAGCGGATGCGCCAGCACCACAGCAAGAGGCAGCGTGATCCATCCTACACGCGAACAGATTGACTGGTGGCTAATATGCGCAGAATTTCCGCCGTTCGGTCTTATGGATCACTCATTACCAGAACAGTTTTGCAAATTTGCCGATCTCGCTTATGCCGCCGGTTTTGAAGCAGGAACGAAGCAAGAACGAGAAGAATGTGCAGGTTTAATGCATCTCAATCGGTATTACAGCATGGAAAAAGCTATACGCGCTAGGGATGGACTCAAATGAGTGGCCTGACCGACTTCCAGATCCGCGAGCGCATCGGTTGCCTGACGGCTAGCCGCATGCGTGATGCTAGAGCGATGCTGAAGAAAGGCGGCGAATCGGAGGCACGATTCGGTTACAAGGTGGAACTGGTCACTGAGCGCCTGACCGGCATTGCCACGACGCACTATGTCACCGCCGCCATGCAGCGCGGGATAGACCTCGAGGACGCCGCCAAGGAAGCCTATGAGATCCAGACGGGCGACGTGCTGGGGCCTGCCGATTTCTATCCGCACCCGGCCATCGAATTCTGCGGCGCGACGCCAGATAGCGTGACGAAGCACAGGCTGCACGAATTCAAGGTGCCTCTGCCCACGACATTCGTCAAGTGGATGATCGGCGGCGAGATCCCGCAAGAGCATCTTGACCAGCTCATCCTGCAGCAAGCCTGCACGAAGATCTACAACACGACGTTCGTCGCCTATTGCCCGGAGATGCCGGAACCGCTGCGGCTTTTCATCCGCGATTTCTCTGCGACCAGCGAACAGATCATGCATGTTGAAGCCGATGCTCGGGCATTCCTGTTCGAAGTCGAAGCGCTCTATAACCAACTGCTGACGGCGAAGGAGGCTGCGTGAATCTTCCCGCATCATTACAAAATGCTCCCAATCTTACGGAAGGCACGAAGTCCGCATTTCCTGGAATGGTGCAGAAACTTTCAAAACTAGATTCCACCGCAAAGGAAGCGCTTAGCAAACAAGATTTCGAGAGTTTGAAGCGTGCTTATGATGAACTCTACAAACAATATCTTGAAGCGATGCAGGCCATGAAAGTCATGATGGAAATGGCGGCAGGGCAATTCGATACCAAAAAAGAAAGTGCGACTCCTGAAGCGCTGGACATCGTTGGCAAAATCGCTATGCGGTCAATCGACTTTGCCGAAGCATGCGTCATGCAAGGTAAATCAACGGGAGCGAAGAAATAATGGCCTATGAACAGAAAGAACTAGGCGGTTCCCTCTTCCGCAACGAAAGGAAGACAGAGGATAAGCATCCCGACTGGCAAGGCCGCTGCAAGATCAGCGGGATGGATCTGTACGTGAGTGCGTGGGAGAAGACGACCAAGACCGGCGCGCCGTTCCTGTCATTGTCTTTCACTGCAGTGAAGCCCATCATCTTGCCGGAACCATTCCCCCACAAGCCATCACCTGAGCACCAGGCGATCGATGATATGGATTCGGATATCCCATTTTAGGAGCCATGATGACAATGACAGCGCAAGAAGCTGCAGATTTCTACGGCAAGGATGCTGCAGAGTGGTTACAACGATGGGATAGCGGCCATTCTGTATGGAGCATTGAAATGGGAGGATTAGGACCTGGATATGAACAATGCATCCAAGTCACGGCCGCAGAAATCCTCCGGCATTTGCTCGCGGAAAGATATGACGCTTCCAAATGGGAGGACAAGGACCAATGGAAGCGCGATCTAGATGCGATTGAATCGTTCGGGCATTCAAACAAAATAATTAAGAAACTGGGCTTGAGTGGTGCTCAATGGGGCGCCGCTTGTAATATCGCCCTCAATTTCTATCAACGTGGTCCAGCAATCGCTTTATTGGACGAAGCAATCAAAGATCGGCATATCCAAGTGCGACGAGATTTTCCGTGATCGCCGCGCGCAAGGAGCCCTGATGGACGCAACCGAACTGGCGGGACTAGTGGCGCGGCTGCGCATTGGCATCAGACGCAGAGATTTAGACCATGGCACACCAAATGAGGTTTATGAGAAGCATCCACTATATGACGAAGCCGCCGACGCCCTGAAGAGCCTTCTCGCTCGTATCTATGAACTAGAGCATATTGTCATAGCTCGCAATGAACGCATTAATCAACTGGAGAACAGTGAATACTGGGTTGACCGTAGTCTTATCATTTCCCAATCGAGAGACATCACCGCCCTGCGCGCCCGGCTCGAAGCGGCGTTGCTGGACCGCGACAAAGCAGAACATGAACAGGGCAAGCTTCTCACTCGCGCCGAATCGGCGGAACGGGATGCGCGGCGGTATCAATTACTACGCAGTCACATAGACAAGGGGTTCGCTGGCGTGTTTACGATTTACCAGTGGGATGCCACCTATAACGTGCTTGGAAATGATCTCACGTTCGATAGTGGGGAACAACTAGACGCCGCCATCGACGCGGCTCTAATGTCCGCCGAGGGCAAGATGGGCGGGGAGGGAGTCAAATGAAGCCTCTTGGCATAGGATTCGGCATCTCGAACGGACTGCCGACCATGGGCGTACACACGCCATCCAGAGTAGAGGACGCCGTCTGGGATGCCGTCGAAGAGGCGATTTCAGCAGGCTGGACGCCAGCAAAATTTCGACGAGAAGTCATTGCGGCATGGGATCACGAATTGGACGAACAGAAGAAGCAGGCGCTGAAGGAGTTAAACGCGCCATGACCCCCGCTGACCCGCCGAGCAGGGAGCAGATAATCGAATGGGCGCAACAGACAGAAATCACGCTAGGCGCTGCGTACATAACTGTCTGGCATTCTCAGCTAGAACGCTTCGCCGCCCTCGCCTACGCCGCCGGCCACAAAGATGGAATGGCCGAAGGGGAGAGAAGGGATCGGGAGGAGATGATCCCGCTTATTCAAGAGTTCATCACTTCGATCGCTAGTAGGGTGGTTGATGAAACAGTTGAGTTTATGCGCGCCAAAGGAAAGAAATGAGGGCGACAGATATCAACATCTTCTACGGCAGCATAGATTTCAGAACAGGCGCATGGATTCCTAATCCGCACATTCCAATAGAGAGGCAAGTGAACATGACCACCAGCGAGCAGGGGCCGTCGCAGCCGACGATCGAGGAGCAGATTGGTTGGATAGAGTGCGAACTAAAGATATGGGAAGACGCTTCCATTCCTGACGATTGCGTAGAGGCCCAATACAATCGCTCAATCCTCGCCTCCCTGAAGCGCCTGCAGGCGGCAGAGCGGATCGCGCGGGAGCAGATGCAGCACGAAAACAATATGCCTGAATTCACTGTGTGGGAGCTTCGTCGTATTCATACAGCCATCTTTGGACAGCATCATGACTGATCGCATGAAATGTTTAGCATGCACGATCTTCTGGATTTTCGTCGGATTATGCGCAATCACGGCGGCAGTATTGATTGAATGGGGTCCGTGATGACTGACCATCTCAATAACGCCTTCGACGCCTTCATGTTCTCGCTGCTGGACATGCGCCCGCAGGGGCCGAAATCGTATACGTTGCAGGATATGAGAGCGGCGTTTATGGCGGGGGCATCTCTGAATGAACTGCACGGCGGCGGAACAGATCCAAGCGTTGTACTTCGTAGTTCAACTTTGACAGGGAAGGGAAGATGAACAATCTGATTCTTGCAGTTCTGATGTTTGCAGCGGCGCCGGTGTTTGCGCTGGATACGACGAGTGACTATTCGGTGGGAGTAGGTGGATATCAAATTGCAGAGGCAATCGGCGCTGCGAAATCCTGTGTTCAATCCACATCAACGGCGGTTGTCGGATTTTATGTGGCTCGAGCAGGGACTTTGCGTGTCGGTTTTTACATGACATCGGGAGGATGGGGCAGCACGATTTATGGGCAGACTTTTGTGAATGGAGTGGCGCAGGGGGCGCTGCACAGCAATTCCAATCCGACCTATCAGTATTACTCCGATGATGTTCCTGTATCGGTTGGTGCTTTGATTGAAGTCCATTGTTACTTCAGCGGAACAGCAAGCGGATTTCTCACTGGCGCTCAATTGATCAATTCATTCCCAACCGGTGAATTCCAGGCATATTGACATGAAGACAGCCGCCATTATCATTCTGTCTTTGCTGCTATCGTCCTGCGGAGGTAATGGCGGCGGTGACTCGCCCATCAACGATGCGAAAGCGACACCGACCATTGCGCCAATCCCTGTGCCGTCTCAGACTGGACCCGCTGTGCCGTGGCCGGATTACTGGCCTGGCGCTGGTAAGTATCTCGAGTGCTCCAACATAGGCGTGCCAGCGGCAGGCATAGGCGGCGTGGACAATACATTGATCTTCATGAATACTGTCAATGTAGCGCTGGGTCCGTCACAACTGGGGCCGCCTGCAGATCAATGGATAGAATATGACGTAACGCAGCGTGTGCCGGCAGATGTGAAAGCGGTATTCCTGGCGGGGATCTTGCTGATTACCAATAATGCCACGTCGCCAGCAAATATGACCGTCGCATTTGCTGCGCCTAATGCCGGCGTGGACCCGCACAGCTATACATTCCAGGCAACGCTGGCCGGATATGGCGGTGTGCGGCAACCTGCTTCGACGTGGGTTCCGGTGGTAAATGGCAAATTCTGGCTATTCTGGCACGCGAGCTATATTGATCCAAATACCTACTACGGATTCAATCTGTCAATCAATGCCTATTGCCGGTGATCATCAATCCATTGCTGTATCTTGCCCACCTGGATCCTCAGTTCGCTGATCAGCTTATTCTGCGTGCGCTGTTCCTCGAATAGTCCATTGATGAGGAATGTACCGACAATTGTGGCAAGAACCACCAGGAGCGCAAGAAAGGCTCGAAGCAGCGCATCTCTGTCCACGCATCACTTTCCGATCGCCGCCTTCAGGATGTCCCACAGCGGAATGAGTGCGGCTAGGATCAAAGCACCACCCAGCGCCCACGCCCCGAACTTTTTGACGTAGTAATACTGCCTAGCCATCTTGCGCAGCCAGTAGATTTCCACAGGGCTGAAAGGCTCGTGAAACTGCCGCGGCGTGAAGGCTTTCTGCGGCGAGCTTCGAGCAGGATCCCAATCTTCCTCCATCATGGCCCGGTCCATCTGGCCGGTGTCCATGAGTTTAGGGAAAGGTTTACGGCTTCGCAGCAATTGCCGCCTCAAAGGAAGACAACGCTGATTGCATTGCAGCAATCTCGGCGGGCGTATCCTTGCGCAGCAGCGCAGGGATCAAGACGGCCAATGCACCGGCCACAGCAACACCTACGGGGCCCCCAGAGGCTACAGCCATATCGACTGCAGCATTGACCGTACTCGCGACTGCGGCGTTGATCGTGGCCTTCAGAACGTCTGTAGAGGCAGGAGGAACGGGAGTGCTCATAATGCCGCCTTGAGAGTTGTATCTGATGCGGTTTGTACATATCCGCTCGTCGCCGTCCAAGTAGGATTCGGATACTGCCACCAAGGATATGCACCTATGCCGCCATAGGATGCAGGACCGTGCGAATGATGATGGGTATGGTATTCAATCGGAGGGCGCGCCTTCAGCAGCGCTAGTTCTTTCTCCAATTCAGCAATGCGCTTCTCAAGTTCAACTAATTTGCTCATGTCAGACCTTTCCTACGCATTGAGCCGGCAGAACAGGCGGCTGCGCGCGCATCTGGGCATCGGCAGCCTGAGCGTCTGTTTTCGACAGCGTTCCGGCGTCCAGTTGTGAATGGAGCAATTGCGTGCAGGCTGTGATCTGGGCAGCAGGCGGAGCGGTCATGCTTGCACAGCCAGCCAGCAGGAGGACGAGCAGGGCGGCTCTCATGCCGGACTCGCTGTCATATAGCCAACAATCGCCCCGACCACGACCGTGAACTGGCTGGCGATTTCAGGCGGAATGACGAGTTTGGGCGCATAGGCTGCTAGTGCTGCCGATACCGCCCAGATCAGGATCGATACGAGTGCTCCGGCTGCAGCTGCGTTGAAGACCTTCGGATGAATCCCCTGAATCACAGGGGCAGGCGGGACAGATACGGGTGCGGATTCAGCCATGGGATGATTTCTCCAAGTCGTTAGCCACCCGGTTTGCCCAACCTTTCGAAAACGCCGCCCAGGTGGTTAGCGACGTGTAATACCGTATATGCGCCGCAGCAAAGCGCATGGCGACGCCTTCCGGATCGACGAGGACGGCGGAGAGCGTTGCCGGCCCGACAATCCCATCCTGATCGACGCCCGCTGCTTTCTGCAGCCACAGGATTGGATGCCCGCCGTTATAGTGCGCGCTAAGCACTTGAAATGCAATGCAATATGGCACAAGGTCACACCAGGGATACCAGTACTCGGACTGAGCGATGTCATGAGCCATCCGAAGCGGCAAATCCTTCATATCGCCCGTGTAACCATGCGCTCGAGCCACGGCCTCCGTGACGCCCCACATCGTCTTGCCGCCCGGATCGTCGGCCAGATCGCTGTAGCCCGCTTCCTCGCCCAGCAGATCCACCCATGCCCGCTCGAATTGGGCACTCATGCTGTTTCCAACAAGAATGCCAATCGCGCAGCTTGTGTCCGGATGCGCCGCTTATGTTTTTCCGGCATTTCTACATCCAGCAGATCATTGAAGATATCGCGGTCCTCTCGGAGCATCCGGAGATTTCGATACGCATGCGCATGCTCGTTGCATAGGTAGCGATCTTCTACCCATAATTCAGATTCTCGCTGGCAATCAGTCCACTGACAGCGAATCATGATGCTTAGCCGAGTCCAAGTCTTCGACCCAATGGAGGAACGCCATGAGGACGGCGGATGACGCCAGCGCCCGTGCTGCTTAGCGGGATAGCCCCAAATGTGCCTAATTCCACCGCGGCAATGAAGGTGTCGAATGCCGAAGTAGCGCCCGCACTCCCCTGAAATACGGGGATCGGCGTCTGCAGTTCTGCGATGCGCTCGCTTGCCGTGTTCCAGGCCATGTCAGTTGGTCTTTACCTTGGTCACGGTGGTCCCATCATCGGTATCGGTGCCGGCGAGCAGAGTGGTCGCTCCATCTGACTTGAACATGGTCCGCACGCCGCTCGTCTTATTGAACGTGGACTTCATAAAGACGGCAGAGTAAATCCCTGCGATCTTCTTTGCCATTGTATTCGTCACACCCGCGGTACCCGTCAGGTCTGCATTGGCAATTTCCGTGAGATATTCGATCGGGAGCCCTCCAGCAGCGCCAGCTGTGGCATTGGGCACCTGAGTACCAACAATCGGGAGTCCGGTATTGGCCCCTGCCGCTGCATTCGGGATTGCGCCGCCTTGGATCGGAAGGCCATTCACGGCCCCTGCATTGGCATTTGGAATCTGCGTGCCAACCACCGCTAGGCCGGTATTCGCACCCGCCGCCGCATTGGGAAGTGCCGTCAGACCACCGCGGACCGTATCCTGCGGGTCCCAAGCCACCAGGTCGTACTCGAGCACGCAGGGCACGATGGTGCCGGTCAGCTTGATGAACACCAGCGTATGCGTGCCTGAAGCGAAGGCCGCATCCGGTATATCGACTCGATACAGACCGGGGCAATTGGTCGAATCCACTTCGACGAATCCCCCAGAACTGAAGGCGCCAGTGACTGTCTGCGTGGCCAGCGTGATGGCAGCCGAGGCCGCGCCGGTCAGCACATAGTAAGCCGTCAGGCTCGCCGTATTCCAAGCCAATCCCGTCTTGCCGGCGCCAGTTGTGACCGTCGCATCCTGCAGGAAGACGTACTCGATCCTGCTTGTAACTCCTACTTTTACTGTTCTCTTTGCCATGTCAGCCCCTCATACCGCCTGTCAAGGATTGCATGCCCCCGTCCATCTTTGATCCGGGGGGAAGGATGATGTTGCCCGCTGTACCAGGCTGCGCTTTTAGCCAAGTATCAATCTGCGCTGAAGTCACGCCGTTCAGTGCACCTGTGCCGCCAATGAAGTCTGCATAGATAAGGAATGAGCCCATATGCAATCCGGCAGCATTAGGATTCGTGCCGCCCATAGGTTCCACGGAGTTCACTATTTGCCCGGTTCCGACTGTAGTTCCTGAACTCGCCGCGCCTTGATCAGTGCCATCAATATAGAGCTTTGAAGAAGTTCCGTTGTAAACAGCAATAACGGTGTGATTACCAGAACTGATATCGGCCGTTGTCCACGTCATCGTCGAACCATTGCCGATACCTAAACTCGTTCCAGAATTCCAGAATCCCTGCATACTGGCAGCATCCTTAACGAAATAGGGGAAGTTTCCAGCATTGCCGTTCAGGCTTAAGAGAGCACAGACCGTGTAAGGCTGCGACAGGGAAGTAATCGCGACCGGAGCCCAAAAGGTGTTTTGCGGAAGCGATATAAGTCCAGTCGAAGTCGAATAGCTGTTGTTCGATCCAGTACCGCCTTGATTCATTACTTTTGAACTGGCTTGATCAACCCATCCTGTGATCTGTGTTCCATTCGTGAATGTGGCGCCAAGTCCTATCTGCCAGTTATAGAGTGCCGTTCCAGGAGGAGCGCTCATTGCTGTATCCAGAGTCGATTAGAGATCACTCGGCCCATGCGGGCAGTCTCATATTGATTCACGCGAGAATGGGCTAGCTTGCGCGTATAGATCCTCTGCGATGCCTGCGTGCCATTCAGTTGAAAGGCGAGCTGCACATCGGCCTTGATGCCGGAGTGATAGATCACCATCGGCATCCATTGCCCAGGCCACAGTCTGATCGCCATCGGAATGCTGGCGGTGTAACTCATCGTCAACGTGCCCGTATAGGTCACGGTGATGGTGTAGCCGGTAAAGACGTTGTATGTGCCAGCACCAGACCCAACGTGCGCCCTTGATGTGACAGAGACATCCGTGATGCTTCCCGAAGCAGAGATTGTGACTTCGATTGGGAAGCCGGCTGGATTTGTCCATGCCGCACCACTTGCAGGAGGACTGCTGACACTGACCACTGTTCCTTGGTTGTAGATCGGATTGCAGCCGCCATAGAAGACGGATGCACCATTTTGCAGATAAGGAATCAGCCGAGTCGGAGCGCTGACCGTGCCGCTTGCCGTATACAGTTCAATTGCCGTATAACCAAGCATCGAATCGGCACTGGCAGATGCTGCCGATGCAAAACCCATCAGCCATTTGCTGACTGCTGCTGCGCCGACACCGCTTGCCGGGAATTGAAAGCTCGATACATTCTGCCCCGTCTCACCCCCGAAATCAGGACTGGCAGGATCCGAAACCGATGCAACAACGGTCATGCCTCCGGTTGAATTGCTCCAGTCAGGAGTACGGGTGACATGCGATGCATTGAGGACATTGCCAATCTCGAGCTTGGCGTTTGCGCCGTCCACAGCCTGCATACCGCCAAAGCCGGACATGACCGTGCAACGCGCAGGAAATTCAGAACCCGCTTCAATCGGCGTGATGACCTGATAAGGCCATCCGGAGACATTTTCAACTATGGAACATCCAGGTTGTGTCGCAATGCTCTGAAAATAAACAGCGCATGTCGGTCCTCTTGCTGCTACTGAATACCCGTCTACATTTCCCAGACCAGGATTGATATCCGTATTCAACCTGCTTTGAAATCCATCCAGAATGACGGACATATTCTGGCCATTGGTCTCGAAAGCGTAGTTGAAAAGATTCAACGTCCATGAAGTCTGAATGTAAACTTCGCAAACGGGAATTGAATACGCTTTCGTCGGGATCGTCGATGTACTGGTAGATGGCACATGCGGCACTGTCACCGTCTGGTAAATGTCATATTCACCATAAGCGCTGGAGTTGAATTCAGACGATCCACCATCGATCGTGACCGATGACGTATTGGATACGCCAACTGGTCTCGCCGTCAGACTGGGCGGCACTGTCGCGGCGATGTTGACTAAAGAATAGCCAGTGTTCTGTGCATTCTTCGCCCATGCGCTTTTGATGCGATAGGCGAAGATCCCGCCCTGATAGACATCTGCAGCGAAGATATGACCGTAGATGCAAGAGTGCGCGTGCAACTCTTGCATCTCGAACATATCTGTCTCGCCGCCGCCAGTAGGGCTTTCGGTGTGGACGAATCCGATATTCGAGTTGAATCCCAGCAGCTTGCGCAGCGTCCCATACTGCAGTATGGCAAGTCTGAAGGCGGCCCCGCATCCTTGTGCGGCAATATCCTCCCAAAAGTGATTCGCCATCGTGCCAACGCGAATGTTCTGGGCAGTGCCAGTAGCCGGCGTCGTCGTATTGCCGGAGGTTGAATAAACAGAATCAAAACCGATCGTTGCCGTGGTAGAACCAGGACCAACGATCTGCACACCTTTCAGTTGACTCTTGTTCGCCGCACCCTCAAAGGGCCAGTCATTATCGTTTGGCGTATAGAGACCGAGGACTGTCGGCCATCCCGTCGTCGGGAATGTATTTGTTGCTGCGATGTAGGAATTATCCCCGCGCAATCCACCGAACACCGGCATCCATAATGTGTTTGATATGCCGATGCTTACGGTGCTGTTCTGTGAATAGCCGCCCGGTTTTGATCCATCGGTAGCCTCGACATTGGAGGCCCGCAGCGACAGATAGCCGTACTGATTGATCCATCCCTGCAATCGCGCCAGATTGTCAACATTGGTCGCATAATCGAATCCGCCTAAATATTCTGTATTGACATAGGTCGGCTCTGATGCAACGGCTAGCTGCCGCGCAAGCGGCATATTGGATCTGATTTGTCCTGTAATCGATCCGACAGAGGGTGCCTGTGCTACGCCACCGTATAGAAGCTGGATCAGGTTTGAATCATCTGGCTCTATCGTGCTGATCAACCGAGGCCAAAAATGAAAATCTCCCGTTTCATTGACGCCCTGACTCCATGTAGCACTCGCACCCTGACCTGGATTAGCATGGAGATAAAGACCTAGGTCTGTGGTTATCGCCCCTACGGTTGCGCCCAATCCCGTGGGCGTTGTCAAGCTTGATCCCCACGACGCAAGATTGACCGTTGATCCTGTCGGGATGGTTCCTGTGGAGGGACCGCCATTGCACCCCACCAGCGTAGAGCCGCTGAGGCTCGCATAAGTGATGACTCCGGGCCATCCAGGAATCAGAACACTCCCCGAAGCAGGAAATCCAGTGGTTGATGCAACATTGATCGTGGTAGTGGAAAGCGGCAAGCTCGTGCTCGAGGTGGTCGTCGTTCCGCTTGAGCCGACCATATAGACCGCTGCGGTACCTGCCGAGAGATTCCCGACTGCACCGGCAGTACAATTCGCCTCGATCTTGATTGCAACATAGCCGCTAGGAGATGATGGGAATGCCGGTGATGCCGGGAAGAATGAGCTTCCTCCGCTGCCATTGAAAAATCCGCTCAATTGCCCGCTGGTATTGACAAGCAGACTAAAGTTGTTCATCGCAATAACTGTATCGTTATTGCTGGCCGGCGTTGTCGTGAGTTTGAACAGAATCGCTAAGGTATAAACAGCGGTCGTAGAAATCGCAGTCTGATTGACCGGAGCCATATAGCTTTGCACCGGTAGTGTCAATGTCTTGTTGGCAGTCGAGAACGTATTGCCGTTCGTCGCATCCTGCTTGAACGTCAGGTAATAACTGCTGCTGATTCCATCAAACCAGCGATCAATCTGCGTTGTAGTAGTCGGATCGGCCTGTAACCCTGCCGCTGTGAACGAGAACAACGCCCCGGCAGGCATGATGCTTCCTGTGGTGGCCGATGCACCAGGCTGCCCAGTCGGTCCTGGCGAACCACTGGCATTGATTATCGGATTAGTCGGCGTGCCGGTGTTGTTCATGTTCGCACCCATTGTCAGGGTTTGAACTACCGGCAGATTATTAGCTACCTGTGCCGGCGTAGTCGGCGCTACTCCACCGGACGCGAGTGCTCGATAGACCGTCTTATTGACATCATTGAGCCACGATGAACCAATGACCGTGACGCCATCGGTGAAGTTAGTATCAGACATGGATCAAAACCACGCTTCACCCCACCAAGCACCTGGCCCGCCTGTGCCGCCCGCTAGTCCGCTTGTCCCGGCAGTCCCTGCTGTTCCTCCTGCCGGAGCTGTGAAAACATAGCTCACGGCTGGATTGAAGATCCATGTTTCGATCGATGCACCGCTAGCGCCACCGCCGCCACCGTGATAATTGCTGGTCGCATTAGAGCCGCCACCATTGCCGCCAATACCGGAGAAAGGTGCATTGGCGCCGTTCTGGCCGCCTTGAGGTTGAATCAAACTGGCGAAGAACAAGTTAGGTGCACCCGCTCCTCCAGCCTCATAAGCGGCAGCAATAGCGGTGTAATAAGGCCCTTCACCGGCAATGCTGCTTCCACTTTGCGTCGCGGTCCCCAGAACGCCGCTAGGTGGTCCGCCCGATGCACCGCCTACCCCTACCCCCGCTGCGCCGACCGTGCCACCCGCACCAGCAGGCAAAGTCATTGATCCCCATGTTGACCCGGCAGGTGTGCCCCCAACGCTGCCAGCCGCAGTCCCTGATCCGCCACCGCCGCCGCCTGGTCCGACGCCTTTCAGATGCAGCACTTTCGTCCCATACGGCGTGGCATAGGTACTGCTTGTGCCCACATAGGTAAATGGCACAGGCGCCTTGTTGATCCCAATGGCAAACCATGACCCTGCGCCATTGGACATGAATACAACCCAGTCCCCGATAGCACCGAGCGCAAGACTGCCAGCCGCGCTGCTGGTGGATCCGTTCACGACCAGTACATCTGTGCCCTGTGCAGCCACCGTTGCACTGGCATTCATTGACCTGAAACTCATGCACTGGCCGGCGCTGACGGTCGTCGATAGCGGCAATGTCGCCGCGGCAGCGCCGTTGATCTGGATCTCCTGCCCAATGGATGCCGCCGTGAACACCGTCCCCGTCGTGATCGTCTGCGTACCAGAAACAGAGCCCAGATACCGCTGGACACTGCCAAAGCCAAGTGAAGTATTGGCCGGATCCAGCAACCCGACATAGACCGCCGACAGGCCAGTATCCAGGCTGCCCGAATCGTTGGTCAGCGTGACCGTGGTCAGTCCTGTTCCGCCACTATAGCTCGAGGTGAGCACGCTGCTATAGACTGTGCCGCCCGTATTGGTCGTTCGGACCCTTCGACCTACGTCAAACGTCGCAGTCAGATTGCCCGCAATGGTGAATGATGCAGCGCTGATGTAGGCGATAGTTGCGGTCTGAAGCAGCCATTCCGGCGCCGGCGTTGCTACGGTTGCGACATAAGTCGCCTGGTTGATTTGATTGCCCAGCGGATCGTAGAGCGTGAAGACGTAGGTAACGCCAGTCACCAGGAACAATTGGCAGGAGACGCCCGCTGCATTGCTGATCTCACCCCTCGAGTTGAGCGGTATCGGATTCGGTAGCGCAATCGTGCCCGCCGAATCCTGATAGGTCGGATAGTTGACGCCGCCCACCTGCGTAAGCACTGTCCCGCCCGCATTGGGCTGGCCCTGATTATTCAGGAACTGCAGGATCGGATCCGGACTAAGCGATACGGCGGGCATTTAGGCCGCTCCAGTGGTAGTATTCATCATGCTTGATCCATTCATGGGCGCTATCGCATTCGGTCTAGGGATTGGACTGCGCAGGTCGATTGCGCTCTATATCCGAAAGCGCCGCTGCGCCCGCTGGAACCGTAATGCGCGGGAGCGCCTTGGCAACGCCTTGAGCCGCCCGCTCGACAACACCCGGCCCGGTAGCGCCAGCCCCGATACTGAGCATGGAGTTGAGCTTTTGCCGTGAGGCTTTCTCTGCGGCATTCTGTGTCGCAGCGCCTACGCTCAAACTTGCAACAGGAATTGGCAATCCGGTAGCAGCATCAATCATATGGGCTGCGGCGGTTGCGGCGCCCTGTACAAATCCGGCACCCGTATTGCTATTATTGACATAGTGCCCGCGCGGCTGGATGTGCGTGTAGTTCGCCACATTCCCGACTGTCTGTAATTGCTTCAATTCTTCTGGTGCAAACAGGATCTCTCGCTTGGATCCCAGCGCATCCAAAGCATCGTTATATCTGGCATGCAGAAAAGTCTGGTTGGAACTTTCGGCGCTATCGTGCAAATGACTGATCACACCAGCCTTCATCGATTGCAGCGCATCGGGCCTGTCATGCAAGGCCGCTACAAAGTTGGTCAATTGCTGCGGTGATGCGTTGATGACGTGTGTGCGGAGGAACGTATCCTCATTGAACTGTCTGCTATCAATGGCACGCATGGCCGGCGAATCGCGGAACATATCAAATTGCTGCTTGGCGAGCCCTCGAGCCGTATCGGCCAATGGCTTGATAGCAGTTAGTGCGTCAGGAATCGGCATCGATTCCAAGGCATTGCGCACGAGCGACACTGCAGCACCAGCGTTCCCATCTCCCGCTCGATCAGCCTTGCGTGCTTCCGCAGCAAGAATCGTCCGAAGATTCTCGAAATTCTCGAAAGTCATCGGACGATTGTTCTGTAGAAACTCATTCATGATGCTGTTGACTTCTTTGGGCAGGAATGCCGATTTCATGTTTTGCGCAAGCGAGCGACTTGCCTGCGCAGCGAACATCTGACCGTCCATCGGCAGATTACCGCCGTTGGCATCAGCAAGCGCCTTATATGCCGCAGTGATCTTCGTGTCCTGATCCTTGATCACTTGCTTTGCGGCATTGACCACAGAGTGACTGGCACTCAGAACATCCGGCACATTGGGCGCCACCTGGCTGCGCAGGCCATCGAGAAACCGGAACATCTGCGCGTCCTGATCATTCAAATGCTGCACCAGCGCCGGATTGTTGCGCCGAAAGTTCAGTTCCTCTGAAATCTTGATGGGATCGCCTGTTGCCTGTCCCTCCGTCAACGATGTCCCAATTGAATCGGCTTCGATCTGGCGTTGCAGTGCCATCTTATTGATGGCTTTGCCGCCTTGCGCTGCGGCGGCGACGGCCTGCTGTAGTTCAGGGCTGGACTTTGCCAGATCAGCGGCAGTCTGCTGATCCAATCCACCAATTCCCAGTTTGCTCGCTGCCCATTGGGTTGCCTGTCCAGCCTTGCCCAGAACGGCGCCAGCGACTTTCCCTGCCGCCTCTCCTACCGCACCGCCGACCACACCGCCAATCACCCCTGTGCCCGTCTGCACGCTCTTCTTGACCCAATAATTAGGGTCGTTTGGATCGAGCTGCTGTGCGGCGCCAAACATACCGCCCATTGCCGGATATTGGAGCAGGAGTCTTGATACAAGTCCCATACCCTTAATTTCAGGCAGCGCTAACCCGGCAACCACATTCCCGCCGAATTCGCCTACATCCTGTGCAATGGGATGGTCTTTCGTGGCCTGTGTATACCAATCATTGACCCGCTGCGAGCCGCGATACAGCCGCTCTGCGCCTTCCCTGGCAAGTTCCGATCCAGGCAAACCAGTTCCAGAATAGGCTTTCAGCCCGAATTCGCCTAGACCTGAAACGAGATTTCCGACTGTCTTTCCCGCTGCAACACCTGTTGTAGCGACAGGACCGAGTTGTGTTGGCGTGGATGGTATTTGTGTTGGCGCTTGTGGTGGCATCGCACCGACAACCGACTTATAGCCGCCTGCTTGTGGTGCTGTAGAAGCGCTGCCTTGCGTATCAAATGCCGATATCGCTTTGTCCCAATCTGAGTCACCGGATGAGGCAACCCGCGCTGCGGCGGCTTTCCCGCCCACATTCTCATGCGCAATGATCCCTCGAGCGATTTTGCTGCGGACGGTAGGATCTTCCATATTCAGCGGCGTGAATGGATCAAGGCCGCTTACTTGTGCGACATGCCGAATATAGGGACCGACTTGATTTTTGTCCATCGCCGGTGCCCACGTCGAGACGATGCCGGCCAGATCGTTGATCCCGCGCTTACCATACAATTGTAATTGCCGATCAATGGCATCCTGTCCCTGCTGTGGCGTTGCGAATTGCTGGAAGCCAACACCGCCCGGATTCTTAAGTGCTCCCGGATTGTTAACAGGTGCAGATCCTGTCGCCTGATCGAATGCCGACAGGGCATCATCCAATGTGCTCATTGGATTGATCCCGTCTCAGTGAGTTTCTTGAGGTTCAGCATCTTCTGCTTGAGCGCTGCGCGGTAGGCCTGCAAATCCGATGCTTTGACATTGGGCGGATTCAGCACATCATTCATGGCCGATTTATCATCACGCTTGAGCGCATCGAACCATTGGACTGCACCCAATGGTGCTTGTGGAACGCCCTGATTCTGTGCCCACTGTTGATCGAAATCGCGCTTGGCGAACCATCCGCGCTTACCTGCAGTCGCTACAGCCTTTTGCAGCCCCGGATAGTACAGTTCTGCGCTCGTGGCGGCGGTATCTGCCAAATCGGAAATCTTACGCAGTGCAGTCGGATTCGTGGTCTGACTGCCCATCACCTTTTCCGCTGCCTGCAAACCTTCATTCGTGCCAGGTACACTCTTGGAGAACTGCGCAGCATTACGCATCGTAGCCTTGCCAATCATGTCATAGGCCGATGCTGCTCTCTCTGATGGACTGTCACCCTTGACCGATCCTGCGCCAAACCAGCTCTCTGCTTTGGCAATGATGCCGCCAGCCTGACCGGTTGCGGCGACGTTGTTCAATTCATCTCGGATGATCTTGTTATTGTTGTGAATGTCAGGAGCGGACGCCATCGCAACGCGGGCAGATTCGCCTTCATTGCGCAGATTGGCCGCGGCCTCTGGTGTATCACCAGCCTGCACATTCATCGGGCCTGTACCACCCGTACCGCCGCCGCCCGTCGTTGTCTCTCCCGGTACAGGTCGTGTATAGCCAATGCGGCCATTTGGGAGATAACCAGTGATGTATTTATTACCAAATGGATCAGTTTCTATCTTCTCTTCTATCTTGCCGCCAAGGGCTTGCTGTTGAATATTGGTGAGCGATGGTGCCAATTGACCATTAGGCGCATGTTGCGCGACAGGCGCGTAAATCTTTGCGACTTGTGCAGCCTCAGGAACGCCAGCAGATTGTGCCCATTGATTGATGCCATCAGTAACTCTTTGTCTCCCCGCTGGATTATCTTTAAGCACGTCTTCATCATTGGCAAGCGCACCCATCAAAGCACCAAACTGAGTACGCATGCCAGTATTCAGATTGACTAGAGACTGCCTGTTTTCGATCTGTTGCTGGCGGATTCCTGCGCCTGCTTTGAGCACATCGGGGAATTGATCGCCTGCTTTCTTCTGAAGGTCTTTGTCAGACAGCATTTTATCTACGGACAATAATCCATCATCGCCGTGATAATTGAGCCAGTCTATTTGCGCGATGGCGGCTCGTTGCGATGCGGTCTGTTGTGCTTGTTGCGCAGTGGCCTGAGCAGCCTGTTGTGTATATTGTCCTGTCTGCAGCGCTTGCTCTTGCTGCTGAATTCCTATCGCCTTCGATTGGATCGCCTGTTGTTGTTGCTTCAGTCCCATCAATCCTGAAATGGTCTGGATCCCACGACCGGGATTGATATCTACATTCTGCGCAACGGGTGAGCCGAAATCGGGCATGGGTTATGCCCCTCCTCCGAAGCTACTTCCGCCTCCCATACCAGCAAGGTTGCCATAGCCAGCACCTAGATCAGTGCTCATATAGCTAGGAATCCCGCCCGGCTGTTGAGTATTGGGATTCTGATTCGACATCAGATATGCAAGCGGTATCGAAGAATTCCCTAATGCATTCGCAGCGCCAACCGTTCCTCCTGCCGCGGCCCCGCCCTGTGCCGCTTGTGCTTGAGCAATACCAGTACCCAGCGTGACACCCTGCGTACCGACTCCGGTTGCAACATTGGCGCCCAATCCGGCAATACCAGACAGCCGTCCGAATATCGCATTGTTGGTTGTGAGCCACCGGTTATAGGCGTTCTGATATCCGGTGCTTGCTAGACCTTGATTAAACGTCATCAAATCTTTAAGCGCTGGTCCGGAGAGCGCTCCTACGCCTGGCGTATCTTGATTCCGGATCGCCGCACCGCCTTGCTGCAGTTGGAATCCGTAGCCCGGATCAAGATTGCTCAGAAAGTCAGTGGGCGTGAAAGATGATGTGAATTGTCCTGGAGCGATACCACCAGCAGTAGATCCACCACCGCCGCCGCCTGCCATGCCGCCAGTCGGAATACCTATGCCGCCGCCGCCATAGATAAGGCCCTGATCGATCGCCTGCGGACTGCCGCCCGCAACCGGCGCAAAGGCTGACGTAGCGGCTCCCGCTCCACCGCCACCGCCTATCGTGCCATTGGGATTCACGACACCGGTTCCAGGCATCGATCCAGGTCCACCAGCGCCAGCAACCGATTGAATACCGCTAGGAGGCGCCGCACCGGTTGCGGGAGCACCGCCTGTAGTTTGCTTGACCGTATTCAACATATTCTGGACTTGCGATTGCCATCCAGGATATGCGAACGGAACGCCCGCAGAGTTAGCGCCAGTAGATAGCCATTGCGGCGCTTGTTGCTGGAAGTAATTGACCACCTGTTGATCGCTCATCCCATTCATGTAAGGATCTTTGAATTGGGATTTAATTTGAGCAGCGGCTTGTCCAATTGGACCGCCGCCGCCAAGTCCGCCCATCAGCGTACTTAGCGCCGTTGTTCCGGCATTGACAAAAGGACTTTGAATTCCAGCAACAGTATTGAACATGCCCTGTTGCGTGTTAATCGCATTCTGCTGTCCTGCCTGTTGCTGATTGGAGGCATAGACAGAGGCACCCGCACCGACAACCGCGGCACCGGCAATCGCAACCGCAGCCCATGTCATGTGATGAACTCCGGAGATTTATCGGTCAGAACGCCAGGCTTCGGCTTATTGTCAGCGGTGAATCGATCGGCTTCATTGTGTTCAGTCAAACGCTTCTCGAGTCGATCAAGGCGCCGTTCTCTGCCGACTCTATGCACCGTAATGATGGTCACACCGCATTCGGGGCCAGTCAGCACAGCGCGCTTTGTGCCTGGCTTGGTAACGAAAAGCATGCCGGCTGACAGTTCTACCGGGCCATCATCCGTAGTGATTACCGCTTTGCCGGCAGCAACAATGAAGAAATTCTCTTTCTTATGAATCTTGCTGACAACGAGAATATCAGCAGGTTGCCGATAAACGCGGGCGTACATGCCGTCGCAGAAATGGTGTTCTGTCTCTAGCGCTGTCGTCTGCGGATATCTGGAGATTTCTTCTTGCAGACGATCTAATTGACTGCGCAGCGTGAGTGATGCCGAAGGCTGCGAATCGTTCAAAAGATGCTCCGGGTGCTCTCTCGGTCGGCTGGGAGCCGTTCCGTATGGTGTTAGCGCACTCGCCGTAGCATTCGACGTGCCATGATTGTACGCTTCATCCTGCCAGACATTACGACCATCCACAGCGCCGTAATTGATTATCCCCACATAACCGCACGCGAGGATGGCGTGTGCCCATCATTCAACTGGATCCAGAAATTGCGCTGGCTCGTGGCCGGAATCACATAATTCCCGCCGCTCAGATTCCCGTTCAAGATGACGTTCGATCCGGGGGAAATCGTCCAATTGTGGGCCGTCTGATTGATCGCCAGCAATGGCAGACGCCCGGTGTAGGAATATTGTGCGAAGGCAGTGCTCCAGGGCGCATTTGGGAGGGTATCGGTAAAGTCTGCACCCGGCCCTGAGCGCATCAGAACGAAGCCACACATCTGAGCCGCTGTGAGCGTTGTCCCGGCGCCGGCAGTGACATTCGCAGCGGCTTGCTGCGGCTGTGGCGCCAGTTCCTGCACATTGACCGTGCCCCCCGCTGTGGCCGTGCCTGTTCCACCCACAA
>Ga0213917_1000038_pt1 | contig 40863 bp, 87 predicted proteins | sample McNCre117MG_FD_161051 | JGI IMG/M metagenome (GOLD analysis project Ga0213917, IMG submission 161051) | Freshwater microbial communities from McNutts Creek, Athens, Georgia, United States - 1-17 MG | ecosystem: Environmental > Aquatic > Freshwater > Creek | place: USA: Georgia | collected... | reverse complement strand
TGCCACGAACAGATAGAGGACGAGGACAGCAGCTCCGCAAAGCCGCTTGGTCGCGTCATCCACCTGGGATACCCAGCGCCTGTGCTAGCGCATGCTGCAGCTGCCAGCGCAGCCCGTTGGCGATGTAGGGGTCCGGGAAGTAGAGGAGCTTGCCTTCTGCGTCCAAGCCGCGAATGAGCACGTGAAGGTGCAGAAAGCGCTTGGTATGGATGAACGCCGCCCAGCGCAGTGTCCCGCCAGCGTCCTCCCCTACCCGGCGCATCCAGTCGAACGTCACGTCACGCAGGCGCTCGGGGCCGCCGCTGCACTTGAGCATGAACAGCTTGCTAGCGGTGACATGGTAGACGCGCGGTTCCTCGTCCGAGATCGGCCGGAGCTCGTCTGGGCCAAACATCTCCCACCTGGGCTCGAGCACAACATGCTCGCGCTCGAGGAAGTGCTTTTTGACCGCCAGAGACTGCGCCCAGGCAAGGTGGCGAGACAGGAACACCGTCTCGATCTGGGCATACGGCGCCCCCTCGGGCGGCCTGTCCGGCATCCGCACGACGCGGTCCGATCCGGGCGGCCTGTAGGGCTCCTCGTCCTCAAATCGCAAATCCCATGGCTTGACGACCCTCTCCAGCCTGTACAGCGCCTCGCCTACGGGCGTTCGCTGCAAGCGCCGGGAACGAAGGGTCGCCAAAGCCGATGACTCGACCTTGGTCATTTTTAGCGTGTCTCCTTTAGCGGCGGCCAAGCAATGTTTTGCTAGGCTGCCGCTGTGGAGACTGCCCCAGAGACGGTCCCTCTGCAAGCTGAACTGAATTGGTGCCTCGCGTCGGGGCGTCCCTTCATTCGCTGCGGCTTCTACGACGTGCTCATCGAGCATCGCCCGGACGGCTGCGTCGAACTTGAGATGCATTGGAGCGCGCGCGGTGCTCCGGAAAAAATGAACAGAGCGCACCGCGTTCTGCCCGCCAGATGGCGGCAATATGAGCCGCTTTTCATCGCACATCTCGCCGCAGAGCTGCTCTCACGTGCAATCGAGTTGCAATACGAGGGATGATTGCGGCGTTACCAAACTATTGGTAGGATGCGCGCTCGGAGGACATTATGGCTGGCAAAGAATCATGGCATATGGACCGCATCGCATCGCGCAGAGCCATACCGAAAGAGCGCAAGTTGCATCCGAACACGGTCGGCGAGCGGATGGACTCATCGATCGGCGGAAACCGCACGGGGGCCTATCACCGAAGCATTTGGATCGGACCCGGCGAAGTGTCGTGCTGCTCGGCGTGCGGCTATCACGTGTGCAGCTGCCCGAAGGCCGAACTGCCAAGTCCGCCCGTCATCCGGAACCGCGCCGTGCAAGCGGCTGAGAGAGCGCGGCTCAGCGAGTTTGAGGCATTCATAGGGAGGCCGGCTTCGTTCGACGCGCCTTGGATCAAGCTCGACACGCAATGCGGTCTCTGCGCCCACTCGCACCAAAAGATCTGCGTCTGCGGTCGACCAACCGGCCGCTAATGCTCGTACAGGTTACGGGCAAAGATTAGAACGAGAACCGGCTCCATCCACTTTTGCGCCGGACTCGTTTTCAGGGATGGGCGCTGTGAAGAGGCAGCGCCCATCCCTCTTCGTTACGACTTCATAGCACTAAGCGCGCGCTCCACATCGAGCTGATGCAACTCGGCGAGTGTCAGGCCGGTAGAGTCTCCGCGTGTCGCCGAGTTCGAGCCAGCGATCTCCGCAAAGCGCTCCTCGCCGAACTTCTGCATCGCGAGAAGACCCGCGCTCAAATCCGATGCTGCCATGGGATTCGGCGCTTCACCTGCCGGCGCCAAGATCTCGCGGATCTTCTCAGGCGAAAGATGCCCAGCTTTCTTCAGTTCTTCGAGCAAGCGCATGTTGCGCGCGTGCTTCTCTGCGAGCGGAGCGAGCTTCGACGCGCAGGAGCCATTCCAAAGCACTGGAGGCGCCTCGTCGCGGCCGAGCGAAAATGCTTCCCGGGCATCTCCGATATGGCCGTGCTCGATGCCGGCTACGACCGGGAATCGGTAGTCCGGCTTCTTCTCGGGGTCGTCCGCGCACGACGGCTCCTCCACGCCCCATTCGGCGAGCAAACGTTTGTGCCTCTCGCGGTGTAAGGCATTTCGCTTCGACCAGGACTCATACATCCTGCCCCACGTATGCGGATCAACGTGCCACTCACCCCGTTTCAAATCCTGCTTCACCTGCACGTTGATGCTCAGGCCCATCAGCCGATCGACAACATCCGCGCGCGAAGTCTCAATCGGACACACGTGCGACTCATCGTCATCGTCGTCACCATCGTCGTCCCAATCACCTTCGTCTTCCTCTTCGAGCTCGGTGCCCGGGAAGGCATAGAGATGATCGGACAGCTCGATGCGGAGCGCTTGCGCGTTGAAGCCGATGATCGCGCCGGGCTCAGCGCAGATCGGATTGGCCAGCATCATTTTGAAGTCGGTGCCGTCCACGCGGCGCACGTGAACGCCGGTCAGCGTCATACTCTTCGTGATCGCCGGCAACTCGACGCGCTCGACGTTCCGTAGCTCGTTGCCGACGCGCTCCCACTTCACCTTGAGCACGCAGTACGTACCCTCGCGCGACTGCACGGCAACCGAGCCGGGCTCACGCCATTCGCCGGTTCGAAGGTATTCCCGAAGATGGTCCGGTGTAGATGCGCTGGCTATCGAGCTGGACATGGCTTTGGTCTGCCCTGGACGCTCTGGAGTGAAGGGGGGTCCAACCCCAGAACGCCCAAGACCGGCCTACCCTACCAAAGAAAAGATAGGTAAGGTAGACGTATGGACTTGCCTCACCTCTACGGCTTCGGCGACCAAGCGGACGTACTGCGCGCGTTCCGCGAGCCCGCGGCAGCGCTCGACGGCGCCGAGCTCCTATACGCCTGCGACGAGTCCCACAACTTCAGCTCCCGGGCAGCCATCGTCTTCAGGAAAGACGGGCAACTGTACCTGGTCTGCGGCTCGCATTGCAGCTGCCATGGATACGAAGGCCAATGGATGGCCGAGCCCACAACCGTGGAAGCCCTCCGGAGCTTCAACTACGAGAAGCACTACTCGGGCTGGAAAAAGTTCGTGGACGCCCTATGGGCAGAGAAGCACGGCGAGTACAAGGAGGCTTCCTTGCCGGAGGCCACGCCATGAAAAAAGTGATCTTGTTCACGCTCTTGTTCCTGTCGCCCGCAGCCGTAATCACAGCGCCCGAACCCGCCGATGCGATGGGCTGCATGTCCATCGCTCCCATCTGCCCGCCCGGACTGCACCCGATGTGCATCTGCTACGACATGTTCCGCAACAACTGCAGCTGGCAGTGCGTGCGGTAGCGTGTCCAAGCTCGAATCGGTCCACGCGGGGCTCAGCATCATCCTGAAGTACAAGGACAAGACGCCAGCCTGGGAGAGCTACATCAACTGCGATGGCGAGAAGATCTATGCCGGCGAGTGTATCGGCATAGAGATGTCCGACGAGGATCACGACAAGATGGAGAACCTGGGCTGGTTCGAGGACGAGGACCGGGGTAGCTGGTACATCCACGTCTAAGCGCGTAGGCTTTCGTCACCGCCGACTGGCTTGGCCTGGCACCAAACGCCAGGAGCCGGTAGCTGACCCGGTGCCTGCGGCGGTGTTAGCCTTCCCTGCGGGTCGTGGCGGGAGGCGGGGAATGCCTCGGGGCCTGCCACGGGCCACGCCTAGCCTTTCACGCATAAGATCTGCTGCAGCTCGGCGACGATCTCCACAAGATCTGCCTGCTGCCGCATCACGGTCTCAATTTCTTTGTACGCGCCGGGGATCTCATCGAGCACGCCCGCATCCTTGCGGCACTCGACGCCAGCGGTCTGCGCGGCCAAGTCCTCGAGCGTGAACGTGCGCTTTGCCTGACCGCGCGACATGCGCCGGCCTGCGCCGTGCGATGCCGACTCGAACGACTCCGGGTTGCCCTTGCCCCGTACGATGTAGGAACGCGTACCCATGCTCCCCGGGATGATGCCGAGCTGTCCGAGGCGCGCGCTGATCGCGCCCTTGCGTGTCACGAACACGTCCTCGCCGAAGTGGTTCTCCTCAGAGAGGTAGTTGTGGTGGCAAACCACGGGCGGCCCGAACTCGACGTGGGGGAACATGCTCACGAGCACGTCCGAGACGAGCACGAGCATCGTCTCGCGGTTCGCACGCGCGTAGTCCTGCGCCCACGAGAGATCTCGTCGGTACGCCTGCATCTCGGGCGTACCGGCCAAGAATACCGCGAGGTCTTTGTCGGGCAAAGCCTGGTTGTGCGCGAGCTTCTTGGCAGCGCTGATGTGGATATCGGCCAGCACCTTGCCGATGTTGCGCGAGCCGGAGTGCAGCATCACCCAGATGTTCTGCTCGCCGTCCAGGCAGACCTCGATGAAGTGATTGCCGCCACCAAGCGTGCCCATCTGCTGGCGCGCGCGGGCGACGTTGTCTTGCACGCCATCGTGCAGCTCGGCGAAGGTCTTCCACAGGGGATGCCGGTCGACGCGCTGGGAAACCTCGCCGTGGGCCGCAAAGCCCACGGGAACGGCAGCCTCAATCCGGCTGCGCAATGCTCCCAGCGAGTCGGGCAAGTCGTTCGCGCGCAGCGTCGTCTTCACCGCAGCCATGCCGCAGCCCAAATCGACCCCAACTGCGGCTGGGGCGACAGCGCCCTTCAGCGCAATCACCGAGCCCACGGTCGCGCCGATGCCGTAGTGCACGTCAGGCATCGCGGCCACGTGCTTGAACACCCACGGCAGCGCCGCGATGTTCTTCAGCTGATCGAGCGCTTGGCTCTCCACCTCATGAACGTTTGCCCAGAGGTGAATGGGCGCCTGCTTACCTTGGATCTGCGAAATGGACACGGGAAAGCCTTACCACGTCAGGGTGGGGCCGAGCGCTGTTTCATGAGGACATAGTTCACACCGAAAACCCGCCGCGAGATCTCCTCGCGTACCATGGCGCTCGCCCACCAAAGTAATGGTAGCATGCATCCGGCATGAGCGCGTTTACGAATGAATGCTGGCGGCTCGCAGGTCGCCAAAACGCTGTCGACCCCAAGGGGTTGGAGGAGCTGTTTCAGACCTTCGAGATGGAGCGCGAGCGCCTCGCGAAGCTCGAAGCGCTGCACAAAGACGCGCTCGGCGAGATGGCCAGCGTCTACAACGAACTACACGTAGCGCGCAAAGACCTCGAGCTCTTTCAGAACCGCGAGTCGGTGCACATCCAGCCGCTGCTCACCGCGATGCTAGAGCATCTGCGCTTCCCCGATGCTCCATCCGCGCAGGGCAAAGCTGTCCTACGCGAGCGCGTCGAGCGTGCGCAGCAGTTCAAGGTCGCCCGCGGCTCTGCGTTTACGGAAACCGGCGACGCCATGGCCGAGCTGGAGAAGAAGCGCGGCGAAAACGGCATGCTCGCAGCGCGCGTCGAAGCGCTGGAAAAGGAGCTCCACGAACAAGTCGTCGCTCGCCAGCTTGACGAGAGCACCAGCGCCAAAAGGCTTTCCGCGTTGACGGCGGATCTCGAAGGGGTGCGAGGCGCGAACGCCGTGCTTCGGAAAGCGGTCTCCGATCTAGAGAACGACATCCGACACCGCGAGCTCGAGCGCGCGGAACTGGTGCGCGTCACCGCGGCCAACAGGGAACTGATCGAAGCCATCGGCGCGTGGAGGCTCAAAATCGCATGACACGCAGACGGCGATCGCACCCTCCCCGACGCGTTCTGATTGCCACGCTGTGGACGCTTTTTTGCGTCTCACTCCCGTGGCTGCTGACGTGACTACTCCGTCTCGGCGTGCTCAGAAACCGGGCCAGGCTCCGGCTGCAGCGCGGTACTAGCTGCCCGACCAAGTGTCTCAACACGCAGAAGCTTCCGCTGCGTCTGGCGCATAAGCTGACGGTTCTTTGCCGCCTCCTGGCGCCGTTCTCTCCGGTTCATCGGACGAACGCTCTTCAGCCCTTCGGTCACCGGGTTGTCGGGCTGGAAGTGACAGCGCGGGCACGCAACGGGAGGAATGATGCTGCGGTCTTTGAAGCCGCACGCGGAGCATATGCGCCTGACCGGCTGGTCGCTAAACAAGGGTAAAGGCTCCGTGCCAAACCATGTGCACGCCCGTTAGCGCGACGATGCCCACGGCCAAATAATAGAGACGTGGCTCGCGCTCGATCATGAGCGAGATGAGCTTCGTCGCGAAGAACATCAGCGTGATCGACAAAACAAGTCCGAACAGCATGATCGCGGTGTGCTCGCGCGCGTTGTGCGCCACGGCGAGCACGTTATCGAGGGACATCACTACATCTGCCAACATAATACGAACTACGGGACCGAACAGGCTGGATGGAGCCCCATCGGACTTGGGCTCATTGCGGTGACGCATGTCCCACGCGACCTTCACGAGGTAAGCACCGCCCGCGAGCGTGAAGAGCGTGAACTTCAGAAGCCACGAAGCTACGAGCGCAAACAGCAGGCGCGCCACGACGGCGCCGCCGATGCCGTAAAGCTTCGCCCGTGACCGCTGTTCCTCGGGAACACTCTCCGCAACGACAGAGATCATTACGGCGTTGTCCAAACTGAGGGCAACGTCGACCAAAATGACAGCGATCAGGGCGAATAGCTCGTTCATGATTTACTCTGCGGGTTTGTACGTCGCCGCAAACACATCCGCGGCGATCGGATAGGGGTCGCCGTTGCTGTCAATGGCGATCCAGTCTTCGAGGCTCGTGGTCTTGAGGCCCTCACGCGTCCCAACGACGTACTGTCCGTTTTCGAGCTTCACTCGGCCGTCCGCAAACAACAGCGTAAGCCAGGTTGGATAGTCTTCATCCGAGAGCTGATGCGCTTCGGTGAGCAGCTTTTTTTGGTACTTGGCCATGTCAGCTGAAAAGCCCGGCAAAGCCGCGGATGGCGTCGGCGCCGTTGCCCTTCGAGTAAAAGGCACTGACGTTCTCGATCTTCCAGCCGTCTTCGCCGCGAACGAGGTTTCCAGCGTGCAAAACAGTCTGCCCCGACTCTGCGTCAGCAACACGAACCTCCAACACCTGCGGGCCGCTACCGTCTTTGCCGTCGCAAACGCGGAAATGCACGTTCGTCGCGCTCTTCAGGTCTGCACCCGCGTAAGCAGCGATGCCAAACGCGATCTTCTTCACATCGGCTTCGACCTCGGAGAGCGTGAACACGATGCTCTCGTCGTCTCCATCCCCTTCGCCAGTGCGGTTGTCCTCGCTCAGCTGCACGCCCGGCTCGGTCTTGTCGCCGAAGTACACCAGACGCGTCTGCGCGGTGAGCTTGCCGTTGCCGTCGAGGCACGCGGCAACCAGATCCAGGTCCACCGGCTTGCCCGTGAAGTCCCAACCAGCGCCGAGATAGACGTTGGTCAGCGCCTTGCCAGCCTTATCCTTGATCTCGAGTGTCGCGCCCTTTTCTACGATCTGAAAATCCATGTATCATTCCTTTGGTATCTGTTGGCACAGCGCTGCTGGCCCGAAGTAGCGGTTCACGCTCATTACCAACGCTTGGCTCGTGCACGAGACCATTCCCGCACCAAGCCTTTCGCAACGACAAAGCCCGACACCGGGCCAGCAGCAGCCGACACTGTAGCAATCAATTTATTAGTAGCAAGCCTATTCGTCCGGGTCGTCGATGTCCTCGGCCAGACGCGAGATCTCCCGACAGCAGAAGTTGATGGCGTCCTCACGCTTCGCGCCGGAATAGGATGCGACAGCGCCTGTGCGATGTTGAAACGTGTCCTTGTGAGCTGCGTTGTCCACCTCGTAGACATCGACTACGTAGGCGGTCCAGATCTGCTTGGCAGCGTCGAGGCGCACCACGATGGCGTAGCGCCACCAAGCTCGCGTCAGCCTGTCGAGCGCGGTCGCCGTCACGTCTGCACCTCCGAGCTTCCGCACTTGCGACAAGTCCACACGAACCCGCCAAGGTCCACGGGCGTTGCGCACGGGTAATGCTCCATCGGCCAGCCGCAGTGCCACGGAAGCTGGCAGTGCGGGCCGAGCACGCGCGGAGCGCACGTCAGCCCAACCATGTTGAGCTTCTGCTCCTGCCAATCGAGCATCTCGTGGATCTTGTCGTCCATCGCTTCGGCGTATGCGCCGCTCACTTCCACCGCCCTTGCCTGTCGCAGATGCCGAGCGCGACGTACTCCTCGAAGTCGCGCGGATGCACATACCAAATGCGCGGACGCGGGTTGCGACGCTCCTCTTCCATCTCGCGCTTCAAGATTTCCCACCCGCGACGCATCTGCGCGCGCAGCTCCTCCGGGGTGGACGCGACTGTCCACTTGATGGGCTCGGCTACGTTCACGGCGAACGGCGGCTCGCGCTTCATGACTCGTCTAGCCCTAGCGACGCTCGATAGGCCCTGTGCGCTTCCGAGTCCTTGGGCATCACGCCCATGACTGCGTACATGGCTTGTCTGGCGCCGCGCTTGGTGGATGCGAAGCCGCTAACAACCGCGCCGTTTCGCTCAAACCACCATCGCCATGGCCTCGGAACGTCTTTGTTCGTGTTCTCGATCACTGCCCGTTGTCCTTCTCCAGCTTCGCGCGGATACGCTTGGGGTCTGTGTCGTAGCCGCCTGCGTCTTCGGCTTCTTCGAGCGTGTCGTATGCGCCGACGTACTCAGCGCGATGCGAGCAGCACGTGCTGCAGATGTGGAACTCAGACTCGACTTCGACGGCGGCGTGCAGTGCATCCACCACGTTCTGACTGCAGCGGTTTTCCGCGAAGTGAAACTCGGGGCACGGATAATCGGCGTCGATCTGATGGATCACCGAAAACGTGTGCTTCACGATGTGATAGCGCTGGGGCTTGTCGGTCACGACAGCCACTCCGCGATGCGCTTGGCCGCGCTGTCGATGAAGTTGCGCGGGAACGGCGCCTCAGGGCGGAGTCTCGTGTCGACACGGCACGGCGGCGTCATTTCGACGAGGCTCTCCACGCCGAGCGTTGCTGCGACTGTCAGCGCGCAGCACAGCCATTTGGCGCGCTCATGCGAGGAAAGGTCTTCCCACTTGAGAACGCGGCTCGGGAGCGCGTAGTAAGCCTCGAACGCCTGCCGCGCGAGCATCCAATCTCTGCAGGTCCTCACGACTTGTCTCTTCGGATATTCCGGATGTGCCAGCGCAGGCGCGAGATGACGCTGGGTGGCGCGCTGCGAAAGTCTCCCATCAGCATGGCCTGGCTCGCGCCCATGCCTTTCGGCGGATTGGAGAGCACTTCCTCGCGGCGCTTCACCTCGTCGTCGAGGAAGTCGAGCGCAGCGCGCATGCGGTCGAGCTCGGCACGCAGACGCTCCACGTTCTCAGCTACCAGCTTGTTCGCAATGGTCCACCCCTGATCGGACTCGCGTAGCCTTGCGTTCTCGGTCACGAGCCGAAGTTCGATGGCCCCCAAGCGCTTCGCATCCGCTTCAGCGCTGAGCGCACGAGCCTTCCAGCGCTGCGCGTCGGTCTCCCAGATTCCGGCTTCGACCCGCACGGCTTTCGGGTCACACGTGGCGAGCTCCTCACGCAGACGCTTCACCTCGGCCTTGAGAGCATCGAGAGCGGGCTCGGCGCAGCCGAAGTATTCATACTGCAGCGCCTCGTCGGGCGTCATGTGGGGTCCGCTCCCAACGGGCCGAGCGCTTCGCGAAGCAGCTCGCGCGCGTCGCTTTGTGACAGGATACCCGCCACGTTGTCGAATGCGTCGAGCTCGGAGAGGCCATCTTCTTCGAGCGCGTCACCGATGTGATCGAGCTTGTGCAGCAGAAGCACTGCGCTTGCCGCCGCTTTGACGAGCTTGCTGTTTTGGACGCGCAGGCGCTTCACTTCGGCAACGAGAGCGGGCACGTCGGCGCGAGCGTGCACGATGAACTCGGCGTTTGCGTCTTGCGAACCTCGCGGTCGCTTACCGCTGACTTCCGCGCCGTGGCCGCGGACTTGCCACTGGTCGTTCAACGGGCACCTGGACATGACCATGAACCCATCGCCGCCGTGGATGTACATCTCCATCTCGTCGATCTTCCACGGCCCAGGAGTTGCCGCGCTGGCGCGCGCTTCGATGGCTTCGAGCTCATCTGGCGTCATTCCAAGATCTCCCCGCGCTGGCCGATGCAGAGTCTGAACGTGGTCTTCTTGACGACGTGACCACCGCGCGCCAAGCAGGCTGCTTCCTCGCGCTGCACCGATTTTGCGCCAAGGTGAATGCCGAAAGCGATGACAGCCACGATGCCCATGAAGATGCAGGTGTCGAGGACAAAATCTCGTCTGTCTCTCATGGCTGCACCCGCAGGATCTCTTGGATGCGGCAACGAAGGCAGACCATCGGGCCGCACTCGTCGTCGTAGCCAATGTCCTGATGACCGTTGACGTGAGAGCACTCGCACTCGCACTCGGTGTCCAGAATGGCGAGCTGGATGCGGGTCATCTTCGTGTTCACGCGGGCCATAGCGTTCTGAGTTTCGGCGAGTGCTCGCTGTGCCTTCTTGAGCTGTGCGAGAAGCGAGTCCTCGCGCGACGGCTGATCCGGTCCCGGAGTTGTGTCGATGACGGAGGATGGCTTCACGGCTTCACCCGAAGCAGGAGTGGCATCTCGCGCAGAGGACAAAGAGGGTGTGGGCTGTCGAGGGATGTTAGTCCGTCGTCGCGCCGATAGATGTTCAGCTCCTCACTAAGCGATGGGTGGTCGCACACGCCGTCGTAGTTCATCGGGCAGCGCGCGCAACTCTCGACGGTGAAGTCCTTGTGGAACTCGTCGGTCATGCTGCCGGTGTTTCGCAAGTGCAGTCGTGTTGGACAGGGGCGGGTCTGTGGGCCGCGTAGTAGAAGGCTATCGCGAGCACGACAATCACGATTATGAAGCCGACGGGCCCAATGGTTATGGTGGTAGTGCCGTTTGATTCGTCGATCATTTGGCCGGTGTCTCGCAGATGCACTCGTGGTGGACGAGCGCGGGCTTGCCAACGTCGCAGTGCTTCTTGGAGCACTCGTCGCTGTTTTGGCAGGCGACGTAATAGAGAACGATCGCAAGCAACAAGAGCAAGACGCCGCATCCCCCAGGCGTCGACATGCTGGCCAACAGCGCGAAGTCTCCATCCGACTCGTCGATCATTTGTGGTCCCTCTCGTATTTGGCCACCTCAGCTTCGAGATGCGCGCGGCCCCAGTCGCCCGATACAGTCCACTCCACGGCATGGATGATCGGAGCGAGCCTCTCGCGTAGCTTCTCCACGCTTTCGATGGCGAGAACGAGCGCAGTCAGATCGCCGCATACAACGGTGCCGCCGATGTCGACGCGATCTGTAAGCTCCTTCAGCGCCCGTCTGTATTCCCAGGCATCCCCGAGACGGTGCTCGAGGTAGTTGAAGCTTCCGCCGCTCACGAGCTTTCCCCGTACATTTCCGAGTGAATGGGCTTCAGGCCCTGTACGAAGTGCAGAGCGATCGTAAGGAGCTTTTCAGCCTTCACATCTTCTGGTTCGCCATCGTCTTTGATCGCTTCCAGCGTGTCGCATCCCGAGCACGAGCCGTATCCAACGCATGCGCCCCAATGCCGGAGGGGTTGATAGCCGGTTTCCCCAACCACAAAGCAAAGCGTGCCCTGGTAGTCGCCCCAGTCGATACATTGGATACGTTCTGGATCGAGTGGTTTGCCGATGGCTTCGACCACAGCCTTGACAATCGATCCGTACGAGCAGCTGTAGTCATCGATCTCCTTGAGGAGTTTTTCGCGGAGCTTCGGCTTCGCTTCCATGAAGCGGTCTACGAACTGCTGAATCACAGCGCCTTCTCCAGCTCGCCGAGCCAGAAGGCGCGCCGAGGATGCGCCTTCATGAACGCCAGCACCTTTTCGGCGTCGAGGCGCTCAGCCCACGGGAACTCGGGCGTCGCCGCACACTTCTCGCAGCGTTTGACGAAGCTCGCGCCGTAACGGGGCTGCCAGCTCGCACCCAGCTGGCGAGTCACCTCAGCCTCCAGCGCCGTCTGCACCGCGTCCTCGTCGAGCGGTGGATGTTTGCCGGACGAGACATGCCAGTAAGCTCGGATGTCGAACACCGAGCACTGGCTGCACATGGGTCGCGCAGCCTTGGTGCGCTCGATGACTTCTTTCGCATCGTCGAGAGTGGGTTCGTCGTCTGTCATCGGTTTGTCGGTCATGGTGCGTTCCAGCCCGGAGTGTTGAGCGCGGCGAGCTCGTGCGTGCCGTCGTCGTAAACCTTGATCTCGTACTTCAGGATCGGTCCATGCGTCTTGTCGGCGATGCGCGCTGCCGCCTTGGTTGAGTCGCGGTAGTTTATCGAGCCAACGTCTGAGTTGTGCAGTGTGCTCGTGATCACAGCGTTGTACGTCGCGTGCCAGGCGCGGATGCGCACGGCCTTCGCAGCCGCTTTCGGCGATTCGCCATCGAGGTCTGCCTCGTTCTGCCAGCGTCGAAACTTGAGCACGAGCTTCTTGGAATATCCTCTCACGCGCGTTTCCCTGTTTGTGTGAACAGCCGCTTCGCAAGCAGGTTCCAGACCGGCATGCGGAACCCAGACGCCTGCGCGTGACCGCCGCCGCCCATGCTGGTTGCGAAGCGCGAGCAATCGTAGCCGGGCACGGAGCGCAGCGAGCACTGCACCTGCCCGTCTGCGGCAACGAGCCAGCCGAGAGCCATCTTCACTCCGCCGAGCTCGAGCGCGCCGTGGAGCACATCGGAGATGCCCGTGTAGCTAACGTTGACGCACCGCACGGCCTCGCCACCGAACAAGTCTTCGAGTACGTACGCGTTGCGCACGGCGTCACGGACGTAGTGGTCGAGATAGAGCTTCGCGCCAGCGGCTTCTGGCAAGAGCTCGTCAACGCTGCGCAGCGCGAGCGCATCGAACGCCTCGATGGTATGCGGCGTGAGCCGGATGCGGAGTGAGATCTCTTCCGAGTGCGGCAGCTTGAAGCGCCAAAGGTCGCGATCTTCGACGTAGTCAACGATCAGCGGACGAGGATGGAAGTCACCGTTGAAGTAGTCCCACGTGATGCCCGCGCCACTGCGGTTCATGTCAAAGACGCAGTAGTCGAGACCTTCGAGCTCAGCCTGAGCGGTCTTGTGGTGGTCTAAAACCAGGAGCTTGCGCGCTGCAGCCTTCAGCCGCTCCAGCTGCGGGCGCTTGTAGCTGAAGTCTACGATGTACACGTCGCGGTTGCGCGCGAGATCGTAGGGCGGCTCGGCGCCGTACTCGCCAACGTAGAGCTCGGGCTCCAAGTCGGACTTCTTGAGCGCGCGGTGTGCGGCCCAGGCTGAAGTGAAACCGTCTGGGCAATGCCCGTGGTAGATGATGAGTGGCGTCATTTGGTCTTTTGCTCGCGGTACCAGGTCTCGAACTTGCGGTAGGTCGTCTCGCTGACGGGGCTGCCGTTGATGGCGGCGTAGTAGCCGGAGCCGAGAACACCGATGGCGCGCTGCACTGGGCTAACGCCCTGCTCTTCGCCTGCCTGTCGCACAGCAGCGATCATCTCCGGCAAGAGCGTCTTGTTGCGTCGTGCTGGACGCTGGCGCTTGCCGCTCATCACCATGGTCATGTTGGAAGCCTGATGGTGAGAGGGCCCTTCTTGAGCGGGCAGCGCTCGGGGAGCGTGTCGCCATCGAGGGTTGGCTGCGGGACCCTCGGGCCATTCACCGTTTTGAATTCAACATCCGGATGCGCGCAGTAGTCGCCGCGATCGTCGCAGATGAACAGCGGACACTCTCCGCACTTGGTTGGCGTGATCTCCGTGGTCATGGTGTGCCGACCTTCTCGCGCAGCCAGTGCTGCCGGCTGGCTTCCCGTCGCCGATCCCACTCATCTTCAGAGATGGGCTCTTCGTGATCGCATAAGCAGCAGTGTTGCCAGTATTCCCCGCTCGCCTCAGCGTGACTCATCACGCCAAAATCGTGTTCATGAGGCGTGCGATTCATCTGCTGCTTCAGCGCTTCGTACTCCGGAAGCGTAAATGCCTGGTCGGTCATGGCGCGGGCACTTTCTTCCAGCAATCGTTGCAGTACGCGATGAATGGAGCGGCGCCATCGATCCCAACGCGGTGTTTGACGCTGGGCTCCTCGAAGGAGGTGAGCCCGCAGCCAACGCAACAGAGCGCAGAGGAACCCAGCTCCGGCGATGGAGGGTCGCCCCAACGGCGGGCCGCTGTTGCCGAGCTCATCTGCTTTTGAAGAGCTTGGGCGCGCCGCAGCTGAGCGATTCGCGGCTCCAGCGGATTCTCGCGCCCGAGGAAGAGCCCTTGATCCATGTCATCGAGCAAAATCTGCTCTAGCCGAGCGATCTCGGCTGCGCGCTCTGACGGCGTAAAGCTTTTCGTCTTTCCAAGATCGAAGTTCGCGATGTCGCGCACTGTTTGCCTGAGCTCGTTGACAGCGACTTCGGGCACGTGCCGCGCGAAGGTCTCTTGCTTCATGTCCTTGGCAAGACGAAGGAGGTCTTGGACCAATACCTCGCGCTGGCGAAACCGAGCGAGTTCTCCACGCGCTTCGTCCAGCTCAGCACGTAACTTTGCAAGCTCGTCTGGCGTCACAGGTGTTCTTCCTTCGCGTTGATGTAAGCGCGCTTGGCTTTCCCCAGAGCGAGCCACGCCTCGCACTCCAGCGCATCGCTACTACTCCCACCGCTCGTGCAGTTGAGACACTCGCACGCTTCGAACGCGTCGCTCGCGCGCTTCCACGCCTCCCAAAGATCTGGGTGTTGCGGCTCGCTCACGGCTCGTCCTTGACGAAGAAGTCGCCGGAGATGTGGCGGATCTCATTGGTGGACACGAAGTCCTTGAGCGCGGCCTGCAGCGCGTCAGTGACGGCAGGATGTCGCTGCACAACCTTGTCGATGAACGCAGGAAGATCGGTGCCCACTGCGGGAATGGCGTAGCGCCAGCAGTGCTCACCATTGGGCGTGCACTCGCGGACCGTGATCAGGAAATCGTCGCTCGAAACCTCGAGCTTCCAGAAATACGTGGTGGTCATGCGCGTTGCTTTCCGAGCTTCATGAGCTCAGTGAGGCTGCAGCCTGGCTTGTGCTTGGATTGCCCTTTGCACTCAGCACAGCGAGGAAGGTGGTAGGCGACAGGGGCGTTGCGTGGGCGCGTACGCTTCTTCGGTGGACCGAGTCGGCGTGCAGGTTTTTCGGGCTCGGGAATGAGCTTCGCGCGAGGCGTCTCCTCGTCTCTGTCGCGAGTGAAGCGCTCTGTGTGTTTGGTCCAGACCTCGGGCTTCATGGGGAATGGTGTATCAAACTTTTAGTAGAACACAAGCATAAAAATGGTGGTAGGATACGGGGACCCAGGGAGCATTTCAGGTCCCTGTGGCTGTCAAGGCTGCTGCCAGTTCGCCCATTCTGGCTACGAGAGACCGTAGGAGAGGCAGCCAAGCTCTAGGTGGAAGACGGCGACCACCACGCACTACAGATAGTGCGGTGAATACCCGGCGCAGATGGAAACCCCGACAGGTACTGGCGAGAGAGCCAGGAAGGTATGAGGGTCAGGGCTGCGAACCCAGGCGAGTGGTACCGGAAGGCGTAGAGCGTGATGGATGCTGCGAGAGCAGCTCACCCAGCGACGAACCTGCCAGCGTTAGGAAGACGCTTCAGGAATGGTCGTCGCGTCTCCGCTCGGCTTGCTTCGCTGCGCCTGCGCTAGACGCTCCTCCGCCACGTGAAACAAGAGCGAGAGGGTCTCAGCGCTGCTGTGGCTTCTTCGGTGCCTCGGTTGCTGGCGCCGGCCGAGGCGAGGGTTTGCCACCGCCGCGTGTCTTGCTGAACTCCGTCCAGAGCTCCTGCCGGCGTTTTTCGTCCTCGGTGGTCATGTGCGGGTCCTAGCATAACTTTAGTAGGAGGTGGATGGGACCCGACGTTTTCAGACGGTGGGGGGTCAAAACCCATCGGGGGGTCTAACTGTTAGGCAGACGTACAGGGTGAGCCAGAAACAGAATGGTAGAAATCTGAGATACAGGGTGGGCCTATCACTCTGCAAAAAGGCCTCGGGAAACCAACGGGGGTGGGGCCGGTGGTGGGCGGCGGGGTAACTGTTGCTTTGGTAGGCAGGCGTGCTACGCCTCGGTCGCGCTTTGATGTTCATGTGATGAAACGCCCAGGTCTACATGGTGTAGGCCTGGGCGTTGTGCTGTTCGGTCGCGAGCGTTTCACGTGAAACACTACATTGGTATGCCAGCATACCTTTGGTAGGCGTGTGCCCTAGTGTCTCACGTGCGTTTGCGCTCAACGTTCTACGTGTCGCACGTGCGTTGGAAACATTGGAAACAATGCAGACGATCGTCGCATCACGCCGCTTTCTTGAGGCGCTTGGCTAGCTCGGCTTGCAGCGACTTGGCATCGATAGCCTTGACCACGATCGACTTCGCCACGTTGTTCGCGCTCGGCAGTCGTTCCATCGCTGCGTCAAGAATGTATTGCGCGATCTTCCATTGCAGCTGAGCCATCGCTGCATTCGGCCGCTCGATGATGTTCGGTTCGCCACCATCAGCCGCGCTGAACTTATCAACCGGATCCATCGCTAACAGCGTCGCCATAGTCTTAGCCGCGACGTCGAGCTGAGCCGCAATAGCGCGTTCTGCCTTCACTTTCGGGCTAACCAGGTCCTCACCGCTGAGCAGCGCTTCGTTCAGTGTTGCACCACCTTCACACTTAGCCGCGGGGTCTGCGCCTACCAGCTCATCACCACTCTTCTGCACATCGCCTCACTCTCTATCCCGGCTCTACCCTCAGTATAACGCTTCTCAGCCCGTTGCTGCACGTGCCCTGCCCTGCACATCCACAGTCAATAAGGTTTTTGCAAAACCGTGTTGACAGATTGGGCGCTCGGGCGCATATATCGATTGTCAGTTGGAGGGCGGCGCTGACAGGTAGCCACCTACCATAAAAATGATCGCCCACAAGGAGACACGCTAGCTCATGGCCTATCTGCTCTACACCTCGCACTTGGACGCGCCGCGCAAGCTGTCGCGAGGACAAGCACAACACATGCTGCGCACTGCCACTGTGCGCTCGTACGCCAGCAGCTGCAGCTGTGTTGGCTGCCGCACCTACGTCCTGTATCTGCCCAGCACAGACATCGTGAACCTACGCATCGCTAGCGAGCGCTGCCACACGCTCACCGGTCGCTGACCCTCACCCATCACCACAAAGGACACACGCTATATGAACACTTCAGCGACACTCGCTCACCTGAAGAACAAGCTGTTTGAAGCGCAGTTCCAGGCCACGATCTATCACCCTAACCCCGAACACGTTCGGATGTGGGAGGACAAGCGCGCCCGCATTTCCGCAGCCGTGCGCAAACTGCAAGCGCGTATAGATGCACAGCTCGCTGGCGGGCAGGAGGGTTGAGCCATGGCACGCATCAACCAGCGGAACATCGACACGATTGCTACCGCGCAGCGCTACGCCGCTCGCGTCAACAATCACAACTCCGCCGCGATCACAGCAGCACAAAACGCCTTCGTTGCGTGCAAATGTCACGTGTGCACCGACAAGAGCATCCCAGCGACTCGCGAGCAGTGCGCGGCTGAGCGCAAGCTGTGGGCTGAAATCGAGCGCGGAGAAGACATGCAGATCGCCGCTCGAACGGGAGAAGGCTGAGACATGGCCTACGGCTACAGCGTCTCGTACCTCGGCAAACCTCCCACCACGCATGCAGAGGGCTTCGCCTCGCGCGTGGTCGCATGCGGAGCCGCCGCCTCGCGCTTCGGCCTCACGGATAGCGAGCTAGCTCAGCTCTACACAGAGGGCTTTCTCTACATGCGCGAGCCTCACACCCACAAGCTCACATCCAACTGCATCACAGTCTGGGAAAACGCGTCATGACCTACCGCTTCTACACCGCACAAGAGCTCGAGGCGTTGCCCGATGCTCGCGAGCACGCCACAGAGTTGTACTTGGCAAGCCGCGAAGCTGCAAACGCGTTGCTCTACCCTACGAGCGGCTACAACACGCATGCAGAGCGCGTACGCGCCAACACGATTCACGCGTTCTCTAACTCACACGTTCTGTACCGCGAATGGGCAGACGCACGAGCAACCTACTCGGCTGCCAGGCATCACACGCTAGTAGAGCTACAAGCTGACGCGGATCGCCGCTTCTACGCTCGCACGCCCATTTCCGCAGAGCACAAAGCCGCGCGTACGTGGCTATCTCTGAATGCCTGAACGCTAGCGACTGCGCGCAGTGACAGTGCGCGCAGCGGCAAGCTGTCAGACAGCAACAAGGGAGACACGCTATGAAAGACTACAAGCAAGCGCGCGCATCCGCACAAGCCAAGGCCAACGAAACGGGTTACGACCACGGCTTAGAGCTGAACACCGTTTTCAAGACATGGAACGTATTCATGCTTCCGTGCAAACGCAATCGATATGGGCACGAGCTGCGTTGCGAGGTTGTCTCATGCGAACACCTTAACCGCTGCAAACCTGGACATGGCCCCACTGCCTGAGACGAAACGCTATGACCACAAACAACGCTGACCCACTCGACATGCTCGAGGACTTCGCCTGGCGTCGACGTGATAACGAAGTGACCGCTGGACTCGCGCTTGCCAGATTCCTCCGCGGCGAATGCGACCACAGGTTTCGTGACGAATCCGGCTGCTGTGAGCTGTGCGGAGATGAGATCTCTGGCTGAGCGCTGAAGTCTGCCGCTAGGGACCGGGAATACTCGATCGGCGGCAGTCTTAAGCGCTCATGCTCAGCAAAGGAATCACGCTAATGCCAACGTCAACGCCCATCTGTGGTCGCACCTTCCGAGGCGCGAAGCTTCAGCGCTTTCGCTATTCACCCAGTGGCCAGCACTATTACTTGACGCAAACCAAGTCAGGCAAGACCACGATCTACGTACGCATGACGCCCAAGTTGCTCAAGAGCGGCGCGTACCTCGAACAGTGGCGCAAGCTAAGCAATGCTCAAGAACAGGCTGACGCGATCAACGACATCGCCTCCATGTACAGCACCGATCCGTCATTTACGCAGTTCTTTCCGGCGCCCTGAGGCGTCAACACACTTTCTTCAAAAACCCTGTTGACATCCTCGCCTACCAAAACAATAGTAACTGCACACGCAACGCATACGCACTCGCAAGGAGACACGCTAATGGATCCTAACGCCGCACTAGAAAGCATCCTCCGCGGACACATGATGCTCGAACACGTCGAAGCGCTCCGCGACTGGATTCGTGGAGGCGGGTTCGAGCCTGCCGCAACGTGGAGGCCCGTTGATGTAGTTCCGTGCCTCGCTTCGTTGCCGTCACAGACAGCTATCTCAGCCAATAAAACTGGCATCACTCACATGGCATTCAATGGCCATGCCTACGTTTTAGCGTTTCGTTGGAGCGAGCTGGAGCGCATGGCGCGCGAACACGAAGCAGATTGAACCTTCCTGCGTTGTAGCAGCCGACAGCTGCGGGCAACGCAGGAGCGCTCAGGCTCCAAAGCACAAGGGGTAGCCGATGCTGTAGCGAGCGACGCAGCTCCGAATAGATAGCCTGCAAGGCAGCGCAAACCGAATGACACGCAACCTTCCCACAAAAGGCAGGACGATATGCACCGCGGGGTAAAGCCCGCACGTTGGGGAATGGACATCGGGCGAGCACAACCGATGTCCAGACCCGAACGCCAAACAAGGAGACACGCTAACCAATGGACAACCGCAAACGACTGCAGCAAGCACGCGAAAACTCACTCCGCGAAAACCGTGAGGGTCTGACGTTCGGCCAATGGCTCGCCGCTATCCCGAGTCACCATGAAGCCGACCGCGCAGCACTGCGTAAAGGTTGGGCCGCTGGCGAAGACCCGACCGAATACGAAGCGCACTATCAACACGAACGCGCGCAAGCGCTACGCGACGCAGGGCGCTGACATGACCAAATGCAAGCCAAGCTGCGCCGAATGCTGCTGCAAGCCCTGCAACCTATGCCAGGAGCGCGCGAGGTACGCGGACATCTTCGTGGCCGTGGCAAAGGACGGCGGTCCAGGCATCAAACTGACGCACTTCGTGTGCGGGCACTGCATTCCCACGCACAGCCCAACGATCGACATCGAAGCCGACGAGACGCAGGTGTGGGAAGTGGGCAGCGACGGCTGGCTCGAAGCCATCAGCTGCATGGATTGCGGCGAAGAAATCGCAGTGGAGGTAAATGCCAATGTCTAGCTACAACCAATGCGACGGATTTTGTGATGAGGGGACGTGCGACTTGTGCGATATGCCCAGTCGCATCGCAACGTACTCTGTGAAGCTCTACACTCACGAATACGACACCGGCGCACGCTGCTGCATCATCAAACGCTACAGCGTGGAGCATACCGTGCAGATCGTTGGAATCGGCCTATCCGATACGCGCAGCGGAGCCGTACGCGCTGCGCTCGACAACCTGCGCAGCGGCGGCACGGGCTGCTGCAACACCATCTAGCAGCCATCGGCTGCGTTGAAGGAGACACGCTAAACCATGCAAACCCGAGCCAAGGGCACACCCGACGCGCGCATCGCAGAGCTGATCTGCGAAACCACAGCCGAATGGCGCGACGTGAAGCGCGCTTGCCGCATCTCTGAGGCTGTCAGCGGCGCGCGGCTACTACCCAACAATCGCTTCCTCGTGCTGAACGAGGTTCGCTTCGCCTACTTCAAACGCTCAATGCGCGCAAAGGAGCCTGCAGAATGCCCGATGCAAGCGTAGCCGTACCGATCGAAGATACAGCAGACGAGAGCGAGCAGTGTGAGCACGAATGGTTGTACCGCAAAGCATTTCCGCACGATCTGCTCGTGTGCAACCTATGCCCCGCACAGCGCGAAGCTGATTACGACTACCCCTAAGGAGATACGGCGCCCATGAACCACGAACATTGCAACGAGTGCGACAGTAAAGCCCGAAAGATCCACGAGCTGGAAAGCAGATTGGAGCACACGGAAGATCGCCTGAACGAGGCTAATGAGCATCTGCAGGAGGTCGAGCGCGGGGCACGCAGCCTGTACGAGAGCATCAAGACCGGCTTCTGAACGCTGGCGCTGTGCTGCGGCTCACTGCGGCAGCCATGCGCGAGCGTTCAACGCTCGAAACAAGGAGACACGCTAAATGAAACTGACCCTGTCATTCGTAGTAATCATGGGCATGACACTGCCGGCAAGCGCGCAAGAGGGCTGCCCCGATGCAGCGCTCGAGGAGGGCGCTCGCTCGTTCTTCATGTCCGAGTCTGGAGCCACGTACTGCACCGAAGACGCAACCTCCGCGCGCTGGGAGTGCTTTGGGGACGGCGCCCGTACGTGGACTGTCCGCCGAACGCTGCGCATTCCAGGCGCGCACACGTGGCGCAGCGTCGAGCCTTCGCAAGCTGACGTCTGGGCCTTTGACTGCAACTGGTCGGCAAACGCGCCGCCCTGCACTCTCGTCGAGTGCGGCGATTGAGAGTGGACATGAAAGAACAGGAAGCAATAGCGCTGCTGAGGGGCGGCGATTGGAAACGGTGGACGCCCAGAGAGCGAGCGGTGTTTCAGCTCAAGGAGCCGCGCTTATGCATGCCGCTCAACGAATTCCATGAGGTTGTTGAGAAAACGCTCGGGCGCCATGTGCTGACACATGAGCTCGCGCATCCATCACTGCTTCTCGCGGAGATCGAGGGCCGTTGAATGCTGCCCCGAGCACAGCAGCCTATGGCTGCGGCGCTTGGGCAAGCAGTCAGAAAGGACCCACGCTAAACATGAAACGCAAGACAAATCCGGCAGACATAGAGCGCTACACAGCCGTCTACGTCACGATCGCAAACGCACGCGCACTGCTGCATCGCGCGTGCACAGAGTTGAACTTCACATCGCGCGCTGAACCCTCAATACAAGACGCCATCCAAGCAGCATCCACGGCGCTGCAAAAAGTGCAGCTCGATTGCACGCGCTACACCGACCCCAAACACGCACCGCTGCTCGATGCAGTCTGAAGGAGACGCATCATGTACCTATTCGAGATCCAGCTCGCGGGGATGTCCGTGGACCCACAGACCGCGGCCAAGCTCGCGGACGACTTCGATCTTCCGCCGCTCACGTACGCAAAGACGAGCGACGGCGAATTGTCGGGCTTTCTGGCATGGTCAACGCCGTCAGTCCTGATGAACGCAGAACAGCTCGGCGACTACGCGAACCGCTGGCGCGGTACGCTGCCCGTGATGAGCGCCAAGCGCATTCCTGGCGCTGAGGCTGGCTTGAGAGACGTCGCAAACTACCAGGGCCAGCGTCAGACCGGCCCAGAGTTCAACACGAAGGTACAGGTCGCAGTGGCTGGCCTGGGCCTACTGCAAATCGACGAGGTGCAGCTCGAGACCGACTGCTGCACCGATACCCTGAACAACCTTCTGGCCGATGGCTGGCGCATCCTCGCCGTGTGCGTGCAGCCCGACCAGCGCCGCCCTGACTACATCCTCGGAAGAGTGAGCAAACCATGAGCACCAGAGACCATTTTCACGCGCCCGAGTGTGATTGCCCGAAGTGCAACTACGCCGATGGCCGAGATGAAGAGCGCGCCGCCGTCCTCAAGGCGATCGACAAGGAACTGTCAGACTGGACCAACGCATCGCGCGTCGCAGCAGGTGCGCGCGAGGCGCTCACGGCGCTGCGCGTGATCGTCGAATCCGGAAAGCACGTGCTGTGACGACCACTAGCCGAGCAGCATTCATCCGCAGCTTGCGCGCGCGCGGCATCACTTCGTACAGAGAGGTGGTCGCCGCGTGCGCGGAAGCTGCCCACGCGAAGCCGAGTCGCCAAGCTGTATCCGCCGCGCTGAAGCCACGCGGTAGCAGCAAAGGCGGCCGCCCACGAACCAAGACACATATCGTCGACACCGTTCGCGAGCTGGTGGAGGCATACGCTAAAGCCCGATCGCGCGTGACCATCACAGAGCGCATGCGAAACGCGCTCAACGTGCTCGAAGCGCAATTGCGAGAACAAGACGACGCCGCATGGCGCAACAAAAACAGCCGGCTGGCATACTGACCATGGAATGCACGCTCAAGAAGTGCTTCAACCGCCCAACGCCGGATAGGCGCTGCGAGTGGTGCCGTGCGAAGTGGCGCGCGTACGGCCTCAAACGCCGCCGCGAGCTCGCCAAGCTAGGCAAGTGCGTGAACGACGGGAACAACCGTGCGCCCGGCAAGATGACCTGTCAGCGCTGTCTGGACCGCTGCGTAGAGCGCTCGCGTCGACTACGCGCGCGCAACATGGCAGATAGCGTTTGCATGCGCTGCGCGACACCCGTAGGCATCAACCCCAAGACCGGCATCCCATACGCAAAGTGTGAAGCGTGCCGTAGGCTGTACAAAAACCTCTACCCGAAACGCGATACCCAAGAAGCCGCAGAATAGGAGACACTCTCATGATCTTGCCCACCGTCTTTCTGATCCTCTTCTCCGTATGGGTGTTCCCGTGAACCAGTTCACTTGCCCGCACGGGCTGCAGCAGTGCGCCACAGTCCAGGAATGCAACGCACGTTCGGCGATGCAGCTGCAAGACTCGACGCCAGCACTTACGCGCGCGCTGGCCCGAGCCCTGGCAGCCGAAGCCGAGGTGGAGCGCCTGCGTGCGGAGCGCGACAAGTTTCGAGCAGCAGATGCGGGAGCCCGCGACGCACACAGAAAATTGCTGGAGGAGTATCGCAAGCAAGCTGCGCACGACGCTGAGCAGCGCGAGAATGTGGCCGAGCTCGAAGCGGAGAACGCGGAGCTGCGCTCGAGCTTTGACCGTGTGGAAAATATGTGTTGGGACAAGCTGGCCGCTGATGGCGAACATGGCGACCAGAAGCTGGAGGCCAAGCTTGGTCTGAGCCTGCACGGGGTCATGGCTTCACTTGACCCCGACGGCAACATATTCAAGCGCCCGTACAAGATTCAACCGAAGGTGCTTGAGATCGAGCGCTTTCGTGCTGCTCACGAAAGCGCGCTGACGTGCCTGCAAGAAACGGCGAAAGAAGCCACCAGGGCTGAGCGCGAAGCCAAAGCGCTCAAGGCGCGGCTGGCGTGGTTCGAGAAGCTCGAGCCGCTTGTTCACGAGTTGATTGTGGCCGCGCGGCAGAACGAGCAGTCGGACAAGAACGACTCGGACTTCAAGCCGCGCCTCGGACGCGCGTTGGACGCGCTGGCCATCTACCCGGACCCAATGCCGGAGCACCCTCGCCCCGGCTCGTGATAGGCTCGCCCCGCTTCAATCCACGTTCCTGTTCGTGAGCACAAGCAAGCGCCCCGCGTCGGAATGGTCCGGCCGGGGCGAGTTTCTTGGTAGCACCAGGGTTCCCCGCTCCACCATGCTTGCAAACACGGTACGCCGCCGCACAGCCGGCTACACGGAAGCTCGCGGGAAGCCCTGACGCCGAGCGAAGCCTACCATCAAAGACCCTCGTTGCGGCGCCTGACAGCCTCTTGGCATAGGTCCGTGCCGTTCAACACGTAGCTCTGACACACGTTGCACCAGGTCAGCGTGTAGTTGCCGAGATTGCCCTTGATGCTGATGGTCTTGTCGTGCTGCAGCGAATGCCACAAAGACGCGTCCGCAGGATCGATCTTGGGCTTCGGCGCCACCGTCTCCGCGATCTGCTCGCCCGCTTTCACCGCATCGGGAACGAGCCCGAACAGTCCTCGAATAATGTCGAAGAAGCTCATAAGGTGACCCCATGGAAACGAAAGAGATGACGTTCGCCGCACGCAAGGTGCGTGAGATCCTCCGCAAAAGGATCGAGGACACGATGGCCGAGGGCCGCAGCGCAGAGTCGGCGCTGCGCCGAGTGGCTGCGCGTTACGGCTTCGATTACGAGTGGACTCGGGCTATGATGTCCGGCTCGAAGCCGGCTGCCGGCGCAGACATTATCGATAGGATCTGCAAGACGGACGATCTCGACGTGAAAATCTTTTTCAAGCCGAAGTCGTAGGCTCATGGCGCGTATGTCGCGATCAGCCGGTCAGCCTCGCGCTTGCCCGATGCGTAGGCACCGGGCACCTGCGCAAAGCCAGTGTCCATAGTCGCCTCTCCGGCAAACAAGATCTTGTTGCTCGCAACGGGTTCGCGCAGGAGAGCGCGATCACCAAGCAACGTGCTCATGTTGAACGTCGAGTACGAGCCGCGCGCGTACGGGTCTTGGCCCCAGCGCGTGATCTTCACGCTGATTGGGTCGGGCGCGCTCGAGCTCACGCAAGCACGAAGGCGCGTCATGGCTTCAGCGATGATCTGCGCGTCGGTCCAACCCTCGCGCTCAATCGCCGCGTCGCCCACGAGCCAGCCCTGAAGTATCGGCTTGGCTGTGATGGGCTGGAGATTGATGAACGTGCTGAACGCGCCGCGCGTGGGACTGTTGGTCTCGATTACCGCTCGGTCTGCGGGCCAGAACTGCGTGCCCGTGGGGAACTCCAAGAACACCTTGTTCAAGAGCCCGCTGCCCAGTCGGGTGATGGCGTTTGCTTTCGCCGTAGGCAAAGCCGGGACAAACGTGATGGTGTGCGCCTTGAGCACGCCAATCGGCACGGTCACAATCACGTGGTCGGCCGTGTACGTCGCAGCGCTCGTGGTTACAGTCACTTGACTGCCCGAGTAGTTGATCGTGCTGATTGGCTCGCTCAGGTGAATGTCGAGGCCCACGGCTAGGTTCGCTGCGACCTGACTGTAGCCTCCGGGGAATGCCGTGTTGTCGCCCTCGGAAGAATTGAGGAATGACGCCCATCCGGTTGTGTCAGACAAGTTTGGAACAAACTCCGAAGCCGAGACAGCGGGGATCTTGGACGCGCTGTTTGCGTACTCGGTATCGATCGCGGCGGTCGTAAACGAGTTCACGAGATCCTGCGGGTAAGGATAAAACCCGCCTGTGAAGTACGCCGCGTCGATGACGCTCTTCATTGTTGCGTAGGGGCTGAAGAGAGCATTCCAGACCACGGCATTCTCCAACCGTGATGCCAGGTCATTGAAGATCTGTGGCGTGAGCACAGCTGGCGCCACGCCCGCCGCGCGGAAATACGTCATCAGCGTGAAGTCGGTATTCACCGTGGCCAAGTTCATGCCGGCGACAAGCGCCTCGAACTCGGCCCAGTCGCCATGAATCCACGCGGCGCCCAGATCGATCGTGGTTCCGCTGGGATTGGTCGAAGTGTTCATGCGCCCACCGATTCGGTCGCGCGCTTCGAGCACCACCACATCAAACCCGTTTTCCTTCAGACGCTTAGCCGCAGCGATGCCGGCCATGCCAGCGCCTACAACAATTACTTTCACCATTCGAATGACCTCATGGCTGCGGCACGCCGGAAGGCCAGCGATAGCCGAGCACCTTTTCTTTTTCGTGTGGGAGCGCGCAGACTTTGTTTAACTGATTGCCGCCCAACACGAGCAGCTTGTCCGCGCTGTAATCGGCCATGTAGAACGCTACGTGTGCCGCGTTCGGATTCTTGTCGTCGTGACGATCGAACACCACGACGCATCCACGCTTGGGCTTGTCGAGAGGCGTTCCCCACTTGAGCCAGTCGCGCGCCGCGGCGGAGTGCGGCGACTTGAATCCCGCTTCTTCCATGCAGGTACAAGCGAAGGCCGAGCACCAGGCTGTGGCGTCGTCTAACGCGGCCTTGGTGCCCGCCATTGACGTGTGCGTGAAGAACTTCAGGATCATCGGGTGCGCGGCCGCGCCCGGGATCTCCACGATCTTCATGCTCTCGTACGCCTCGGCGATGTGCAGCCAGGGCGGCGTGCTCTGCGTATTCAGTTGCGGCACTTCTTCGGACATCGCGACAAATCCCTCTCGCGGCTCCAGTCTTGGCCGCAGTGAAAGCAATGCATGAACTGGTGGAACTCATCGGGCGGCGCCCAGCGATGGCGCTCAGCGAGCGGCAACGGGGCGCCAAGGTCCTTGGGCGAGAGCGCGCGCCACGCGGCTCTGACCACGTCGGCAAGCGCGCCTACAAGCCCAAGCACTCTTCCAATGGCGACGGGGAGGTCCACCAATAAAATGATACATCAGATCGCATCAATGCCCGAAGCCCAGTCCGTACGTCGCGAGGTACCCGAGGACCACCACAAGTATGATAGGCGCCCACACGTCAACGTGCTGCGTCATTGCCGGCTGCTCTTCAGCGCTTCACGCGCGAAGTTCCACCGGCCGCGCATGTCAGGCCGCGGCGTGGGCGGATTGTTCTCCCACTCCGACAGCAGCGCAGCGATCTTCGCGCGCGTCGCGTCCGCCGCGCCGCGCGGGAACTTTTTTTGCCCTCTGATTTTGCCGAGCTCGAAGTTGATCAGCGTTGCCTGATCGATTCCGCATGCGTGTGCAAACTCCCGCTGTGTGACGCCGTACTTCGTGCGCTCGCTGCGAGCGCGCAACGCTAACGGGTCAACTCCGAGCGCCTCGAGCTCCTCCAGTTCTCTTGTCACAACGTGTCTCCTTTGGGCGCCATGCCCGGCTTGAAATAGAAAAGAACGCGTATCCCAATCTCTTTGCCAATCTCGATCTGGTTGTAGTGGCAGGAAACCAAGTCTTCGCCTTCTTCGTCGTCAGCGTCTTGCCCGAGCCAGATCGGCTCACCGTTCTTGTTGAGCTTCATGCCAACGAGCGAATCGAATACGCCGTCACGTACGTGATGCAGCGTGTGGATGGCGCTGTCTGTGTCGAGAAACTTTTTCTTCACCTTTGGCGCAATTCGAACAAACCCAACGGCCTCGACGCGCTCCAAAAGGCCCACCATTCCACCGTTGATGCTTTCGAATCCGAGGCGACGGAGCGCTTCCACGCACGCCGCGTGCGTACCGCGGCGATGGTACCGAACCATGCGCGTAAGCTTTCCGTCCCTGCCTCTCGGTGGCCAGTCGTACCAGCGCTTGATCATGATCGGCGCGGTGATTTCAAGCTCGTTCCCTCGCATCCGATAGCTGCAGACCATCGTTTGCGGCGGCCTGTCGCTGTCCACGTGAAGCGACACAGCAAACGCTTGTCCGTGCTGCGTCGCATCGATCGCTCTGCGCCGCCTCGCCTGCACATTCCTGCGGCTCATCGCACGCTTCGCTGACGCCTGAAGCTTCGCCTTCGCCTGTTCCACCGGCGACTTCTGCTCCTGCGCAAACTTCGCCCAAAGCTTCTTTTCGAAGCTGCTCAGCGCTCCCCTTGCCATGTGTCACCTCATGCAGTTCGACCGCGCGCACGCGATCTAAGATCGTCATCTGACCACGCTTCTCCAGCTCGGCCTGGTACTCGCGCTCCTCTTGGCCCGCAGGCTTTTTCTCGCGCTCTTTGACAACGATGCCGCGAGCTGCGCGCTCCTTCGCGCGCGCTTCTTTTTCCAACTTCGCGCCGTATTTCTTTCCGGCTTCGGTTGCGGTCGGTGGTCTACGCGCCATTGGCTTTCCTCTTAGCAGCTATCAGCTGCGCTCGAAGGCTCATGATGGTCTTGTCCGACGCTCGCAGCTCCTCGTCGTATGCAGCTATGAGCTTCAGCACCTTGGCAAGAAGTTCGTACTCGTCCTTTGGCGGGCCAAGGACATCCGCAACCCTCTGGATCACTTGTGCGTTGGTCATCATTTGGACACCAACTGCTCGGCTAGCTCTTCCTTGCTGAACGGCAGTACGAAACGGGACAACTGCAGCGTATTTGCGCCAAAGCTATCCACTTTGCGCCGAACCCAGACCTCTTCGCCCGCAAAGCCAGCCACTTGCCAGCGCTCCTCATCTTGCGCCGTGATCCAATCCCCAACTTTCAAAATCGTCTTTTCCATTTAGCGTGTCTCCTCTATGCGGCATCAACAAAACGCGTGTATTGCTTCTCGAACTTCACCGGAACAGAACCGGTTTCGCCATCTCGATTCTTGCCGATGATCAACTCGGACTTGTCTCCGTCGCGATACGTGAAGATGATCGCGTCGGCATCTTGTTCCAGCGCGCCAGACTCGCGCAGATCTCCCATCACCGGCTTATGCTCGGCACGCTTGTCTACTTCACGATTGAGCTGCGCGAGCAGTAACGAGGGGAAGTTGTGTTTGACGGCAAGCTCGGCTGTTTCTCCCGAGATGGTAGCCACCTCTTCCTCCCGCGAACGTTTGCCTTTCACCTTTACGCGCTGCGCGTAGTCCAGGCAGATCAAGCCGATCCCGTTGCGCATGTGGTCGCGCTTTACGTCACGCACAACTTGGTCAATGGTCCAGCCCGCCGCTTCCACCACCCTGATCGGCAGCTTCGCGAGCTTCATACCTTCGTTGATGATCTGAGCCTTCTGCTCCTCGCGAAGCACGGTGGGGCGACGAATCAGCTGCCCATTTATCTGTGCTCGCGACGCAAGGATACGTTCGACAAGTCGTCTGTCCTTCATCTCGAAGCTGTAAACAACAACACGCTTGCCGCTGAGGGCGGCGTGGACGACACATTCCATCGCCAGACTGGTTTTCCCCGACCCGGGGCGGCCAGCGATTACGTATTGCTGGCCGTTGTGAAACCCACCATCGAGGTAAGTGTTGAGCCCGTGCACCGGAGACTTCACAAAGCCTGGCTCGGATGGAGGGTCGAGCGTGTCCCGGATGATGTCACCCACGATCAGTTCGACGCTGCGGCCACCGTGCACAACTTCACGAGCCGACAGCGCATCCGTGAGCTCCGAAGTCGCCCAGTTGATCAGCTCCGCCGCGTCGGTGGAGTCCACTTCATTGCGCAGCAGTCTCGCAGCCACCTTGAGCGAGGCTTCCACGGTGCGACGTAGCGCTGCGTAGTTCTGGATGGCTTGGCACGCCGCCTCGATGCGCTCCTCATAAAGCAGCCCGATCCCCACGCCAAAGCTCAAGTCGGACAGTTGTTCGGAGAGCGCTTGGTCGCCGCGGCAGTGGTTCAAGACAAGAACGCGATCAACCGCCCCATCCACCATGCAATCCAGAAAGATCGCGAAGATCGCGCCGTACTTAGGAACGTAGAAGTCGTCCGCTCGAAGCGTGTATTTCGCGTATCCGGCAGATGCGGAAAACGCGAGCATGGAAGCAAGGACCTGACGCTCGAGGCCGCTGTCGTGTGGCCACTGGTGCTGGGTAGTCCACTGCGTCAGATCAAGCATTGGCAACCGCCTGCGCTTGTTCCATTGCCATCTCGGCTCGAATCACCTCAGCCTCGGCGGCGCTGCAGAGCATGAACTCCGGGTAGCGAGGGTGCGGAACCTTGCGCTCGTGATAGTCAGCGCGGATCGGCGGAAGCAATCGCGGACCCTCGGTCGGACGGACCTGACCCTTCAGATACTTCAGCCAACCGTGCTGAAAATGATCGGCAGCGAGGTCAGACAGTCGGCCGGCAAGCCACGGATCGGACCCGTCTTCGATACGGGCGCGTATGTTGCGCTCGGCTTGGGCGCGGTCTGCCTCAGGCTGAGAGCCGATGAAAGCGAACGCGCGTTCGTCGGCCGGTCTCGACCGGCAGGAGGCCGTGATTCTCCCGGTGACCCGGCAGTACCACTCGATCCCCAAGCTCCGAGGAGACGGTGGCCTGGGCGGCTCAGTGAAACCCTGCGGTGGCTCGGCATGCATCGGGTGCCCAGGATTTTTGGGCGCCCAAGGCAACAGCCCTGGGGCCGGTTCTTGGCTCGGCACTTGCTCTTCGCGCGAGCGCGTGCGCGGCGCTCTCTCTTCTGATCTGATCTGATCTTTCTGATCTAGGGCATCGTTTTTGCACTCGTGTTCTGAACGATTCTCGACAGTTACGTTAGCCTGTGTGTCTGGCTGTGTGCTGGCTGTGTGCTGGCTGTGTGTCTGGCTGTATGTCGGCTGTGTGCCGGCTGTGCGTTGGCTGTATGTCGGCTGTGCGTTGGCAAGCCGGGCTTCTGCAAGCACACGGACCTGTCCGGCTGACGTGGCAATAAAACCCAGATCGATCAACTCGCGCACACTTCGCGTGGTGGACTTGCGATCGCGGTCGCGGCGAATGTTCAGCCGCATGGTCAGGTGCGAGGCGGCGTCTGTTCCCGCTGTCTCGATAATCGACTCAGTGCCGTCCGAGTCCGGCTCGCCGAGCGACCACAGAAGTCCGAGTAGACCGCGTTGCGCGATGGTGAGGTCGAGCCACTTGATGGAGCCGCCTTTGTGGCACCTGGTAAACGGGAACGTGCTCTTGCGGCTCATGGGCGAGCCTCCACGCGGATGATCAGCTCACCCACCGCGCCGCGGCCCGTACCCTTGCTGTTCACGCTACGGCGCGCGTCTACCTTGCGGATGCGGTGCTTGCGCCAGATATCGCGCGTTGCGAGTGTGTCGCTGTTCGAAACGATCACGTGCGCGCCGCGCTCGACCGCGCGCTCGCAAAGAACGCGCAGCTCGAAATGGTCGTCAATCGTGAAGCTGCCCGGCCCTGCGTACTGCGCGAAGGAGTCGTGCTTCACCGGAAGATAGACAGGGTCGACGTAGACGAGGTCGCCCTTGCCGCAGTCCGACAGCACCCACTGAAACGGCATGCACACGAAGTCCGTGCCGCGCATGCGGTCGGCAGCGGCAAAAAACTCGCCCAACGTGGGAAGTGATACGTTGCCCTTCCCCGCCGGAACGTTGAACTTGCCGGCCCGATTGGTGCGCCAGAGTCCGTTGAAGCAATTCTTGTTCAGCCACACAAAGAGCGCGGATGAGCGCTCGTCCATGTTTTCGATCGACGCATTGAATTCATCACGAAGCGCTTCGTAGAAAGCGCGGTCGCCGGGCAGGTGCTCGAGCTCTGCGCTCACCGCGATCGGACAACTCTGCACTGCACGGTAGAAGTTGATGAGCGGCAAACACGTGTCAGCAAGGAGGCAACGCTCATTTGCGACACGCCAGTACACAGCTGCCCCGCCGCAGAATGGTTCAACGTAGCGAAGCTGATCCGAGTCCTCGGGGAACTCGCGCAGGATCTCGTCGAGCAGCTGCGTCTTGCCGCCTACCCATTTGACGAGTGGCTTGAGTGCGTGCGATCTCTGCACGCGGGCTCCACCTTCGCTAGAGCCTACGGAAAGTTGCCGGGAAGCTTCTTTTTCCGCAGTCTCGGGGGTGGCGCCTCTACTAATCCCGCTGTATATTCCTCTCAGTTTCGTTTTCTGGTTCTGCCCGTCTCGGTTGGTTCCCGAGGCGGGCGTTTCATTTTCTGGTGGCATACCGTCTCCTCTTTGGTTCGAGAGAAAAAGACGCCGCCGCCATCAGCTGCAGGCTGCTCAGGGGGAATTGAGCAACCGCGTCATGATGGCAACGGCGCGCTGAGAACTCGTTCAGGCCAGCAATGCCTTGCGGGCCATAGGTCGAGACACTCAGCTCTGAGTGCGGAGTCTTCGCAGCGCCGCACTTCAGAGTTCAGCTTCTCGGCCGATTTCATACTCCACAGACTCGCGCGAGGGCCGGCGTGGCGCTGCTTACTAAACGGCACCCTTCCCTCGCGCCAATCTGCGCAGCGGCAATCAATTTCTTGGTGAACTGCTTTGCGTGTGGTCAGCACGCAAGCCACCGTGTCGTAGGGATACCCACTACATCACGCCATGCACGAAGTAACCGATGAGCGGTCGGCGCATACCGACCATGAAGCACTCCCCACACGTGACCTTGCGAACAATCCAGCTCGCGAGCCAGATCAGATTGCGAAAGGTCATGGATCTCCAGGTATGCAGCAGCAATCGCTCGCGGCTGGTATTTCGGAGACGCTGCTACCTCACGCAGATCCTTGCCGCGCTTTACCGCGGCGAGAATCCGCCTCACCTGATAATCAAGATCACGAGGCCAAGACCTCGCGCGACCACGGACACTCTCCTGTTGCGTCATCATCTCCACGATCAACTAATATAATGGTCGCGGAGGTGCAACAAAAAAATGGTCCAAAAAAGCGCGATAGTGCGAGCATGGCCGGCAGAAAACATAAGCCGTCACCAACGATACATGGGTGGCGACTCCACTGGTTGATTTGGCAGCTCAAGCGTGAAGGTTTATCGGAGGCGGAAATCGGGAGGAGGGCGGGTCTGGGCCAGACGTACATCAACGCGTACGCCCGCATAGAAGACACTGGAGTTTCGGGGGTTTCCCTCGATGTCGCGCAAAAATTGTGCGACACGTTGGGCATGGATGGTGGGTACTGGTTAGATAGGTACAAGGGGGAGCGTCCCTACCGTTTGTATTTGTTCGATGCCGAGAAGAGGCGGATCGAAAACGAGCGGTTAGAGCAAAAGCTCCAGGAAATACAGCTGGTCATGTCGCAATCCGAGAGGCGTAGCGAGGAGCGAATGGCTAAGCTGGAGCAAGAATTGCGCGACATGCGCTCTACTCCGCAGAAGGTGCGAGAAGTGCCACGCGCACGGGAAAAGCCGTCTCGCAACAGCAGATAGCCCTAGCGACTAGCTACAAGCGCGGCGCTTTTGCTCGCGATCAGGTGTTCGAAACCAAATAGGCCTTCCCCAATAAACAGGGAGGGCCTATTTATTTTTTACTGAAAGCATTTTTTTGGTTGCACGTTCGCAATCAAAGCATTAGTTGATTAGGGCATGAGGTTGCCGTCGCGGCGGCCACCGAAGGAGCCCAAAGTCAATGACAGGCCATAACAGCATCAACCCCCCTGAAGAGCCCTACATCCCCGGAGACTCGGACGGGACCAGCGAAGAAATCCACGAGCGCAACGAGAGGGAGACCATCGAGGCTTTCTCCCTGCCAGCTCTCGAGTACGCAGTCGAGCTCTACATCAAGAAGGCCGAGGTGCATGCGCTCGAGGATGTCATCTCGCGTATGGACGCTGAGATACTCCAGCACGCCTCACGCGACGCTGAGAAAGCTCGCATCTCGGCGGAGGCGGCGAAGCGTCGCCAGCGCCGCAACCGCAAAGAACGCTCTGACATTGGCCGCCCACGCGGGACGTATACCCGGAGGGCCTCATGAACGCGCCGGCATTCGCCTTCAAGAAGGCGAGCAAGAAGACCGCCAAGGCCCGCATCGCGCTCATGGGGCCGAGCGGCAGCGGGAAGTCCAAGAGCGCACAGCTCATGGCACTGGGCCTAGGCAAAAAGATTGCCGTGATCGATACGGAGCATGGCAGCGCCTCGAAGTACGCGGGTGACGACGGCGTGGATTTCGACGTACTCGAGCTCGAGTCATTCTCCCCGATGACCTACGTCGCGGCCATCCACGCCGCGGAGGATGCCGGCTACGACGTGCTGATCGTCGACTCGCTTACTCACGCGTGGTCGGGGAAAGGCGGCGCGCTCGAGCAGGTCGACAACGCCGCCAAGCGCTCGCAGAGCGGCAATTCCTACATGGCGTGGCGAGACGTGACGCCGCAGCACAACGAGCTTGTGGACGCGTTGGTGCGCTGCAAGTGCCACCTCATCGCGACTCTACGCACGAAGACCGAGTACGTGCTGGAAGAGGTCACGCGTGGCGGGAAGACCACGAAGCAGCCTAGGCGCGTGGGTCTCGCGCCCGTCCAGCGCGACGGCATGGAGTACGAGTTCGACATCGTTGCGGACATCACGCTCGACCATGATCTGATGGTCACCAAGACGCGCTGCACGGCGCTCGATGGCCTGGTCGTGAACAAGCCCGGCGTGAAGCTCGGCCAACAGATCGCAGCGTGGCTCAGCGATGGCGAGCCACAGCAGCCAGCGCCAACCGGTGCACCAGTCCCAGCCCCGCAACACGACTGGCAGAACGACCACCGCGCGAACAACGGCACGGCGCAGCCAAAACCCGAGCCGACGAATACGAATGCCGCACCGGCGCAAGAGAAGGCCCCGGAAGACCCTCACGCAAGGGACCGTTTCCACCCTCGATGGCCGTATGACAATGGGCAGTGGGCGGGCACGCTCATGAGCGAAGCGCCGTTCAGCGTCGTGCTGCTCTGCAAGCAATCAATGCGTGAGCTCCTCTCGGAGGTGCAGCCTGGATCGAAGAGTGCGCTTGCGATTCTCGAATACATCGAGAAGGCTACCTACTGGGTCCAGAAGAAGAACCCGGACCATACGGGTGCGCTCCCGAACGACGGCGAAGCATCCCCCATCGCTGAGAAGTATTACCGCGACTACTTCCACGAGAACCCGGACTCCGAGCCCCGCGACATCCGCGCGCTCGACGCGACCAAGCTTGCTGTGCACATCGCGAACCTAGAAAAGGAAGCGCTGCGCGGGCGGGAGCAGGCAGAGCGGGCGCACTTCTACATGCTCGCCGCGAGACGCGCGCTCGGGAAGCTTCTGGCCGCAGAGGCCGAGGCAGAAGCCGAGGAAGCGGAGAAGGCTCTCTCCGAGCCACCGCTCCCGCCGCCAGCTTCCGGGGCCGCACCGGAGTCCGAGGCGCGTGCACCAAGCGCCGCTCCGCCCAACGCGACCGAAGAGGACCTGAAAGCGTGGATGGACAGCCAAGACCTGCCCAAGCGCACCGCGCGCACGCGCCTCGGAAAACGCGCCACCAAGGATCTCGACACGCAGCTCGCAGCTGCGACCGGAAAGACCGTTCAACAGGAGACACGCTAAATGCAAACCGCCATGGCACAGAACGACGTTGCGCCGCCGCCCGAGAAGCCGAAGACGCTCAACGAGCGCGTGGACGAGTTCCTCGAGCTCATCGTTGAAGCAGACGGGGAGTTCACCGAGGAGGTAGAGCTCGCGCTCCTCAGCATCGAGGAAAAGGCTGAAGCGTACAAACGCATCAAGGCAATGCTCGAATCGCGCGCGGAGTTCTACCGCTCCGAATCGCAGAAGTACGCGCGCTGGTGCAAGCGCGAAGAGACGCACGCCGAGAAGCTCACGCAGTGGCTGGCTGAAGGGATGGACCGCGCCGGCTTGTCGGAGATCAAGACGCGCATCGGAAAGGTCTACTTCCTTGAGAGCCCCACAGTCAAAATCACCGAAGAGGACAGGTGGGTTGAGAGCGCGCCCGCGGAGTACGTCAAAACGGAAAAGAGTGCCAAGAAGGCCGCTCTCATCGCGTTCTACCGTGATGCGGTCAAGAAGCATCTCGACCCGAACGTGAACAAGAAGGACGCGGCTGCAGTCGCTGCCGCCAAGAGGAAAGCTCACGAGCTCGCCCTCGCCGAGATGCCCAAGGGCGCCGATGTCGTCATCAGCCGGAGCTTGGTGCTGTGAGTCTAACCTACTGCGAGAGCTGCGGCTCCGAAGACTCCGAAGTTCTGCGCGCGCAACGACATCACGAGGTGTTCCTCGAAATGCTGAAACAGATCGTCTACGCGACCGCGCCGATTCAGCACCGCGATCCGCCCAAGCAGGCAGAGCTCGTCAAGTACGCACGCGAGATCGCCAACCTTGCTTACCCAAAGTCGGAGGAGCGCGACACCGAGCGCGCCGCGGTCGTGAAGCACTTACGGAAGCAAGCTGAGCTATTCGACAGCGATAAGCATGGATACGGCGTGCTGCACGACGAAGCCGACGCCATCGAGAAAGGCGACCACCTCAAATGACCGCACCAAAGAAGCGCCCGAGCGCGCGTCGTGGGCGTGACGAAGCGCCAGCGCCGAAGCCTCCGCTTAAGATCGCGTACAAGGAACCCGAGCCGCCCAAGGTTACGCTCGCGCACGCGGTGTCCGACTACCTCGACGCCCAGGACGACGATTACGAGGAGGACAAGACGGACGCCGCTATCAGCCGCATGCTCGATCACGTGCGGCAAAAGTCGGTGGACTGCCTGCGCGTGGGCGACAAGCGCGGCGAAGAGCTGATGGACGAGCTCCATCGTGAGCTGGAGATGCTGCGATGAGCGGCGCCGGCAAGACCACCGAGGAGCGCTTACAAACGCTGGAGACAGGCGTTGTTCAGCTGACCGACCTGGTCAACAGGTTGGTTGTGATTGTCGAGCACCTACGTCGCCAACTCGATGCGCTCAAGGGCATGACCGGCTACGGCGGGAGTCCAGGACGATGAGCATGGACGCCTTCATCCGAGATCACTTGGAGATCGTCGTGGTCGGGCTGTTTTCGCTGGCTGGCTTTCTGATGGCTTGGAGTCGGCCATGACCGACGATTGCAAAATCTGCAACGCCATCTACGACGTGCGCGAAGGTGGTGAGCCCACCGGCTATTGCGACCCCTGCGCGCAGAATCGCGTGGAGGAGCTAGAAGCGCGCGAGCCGCTCGTGGAGGAAGTCATCCGGCTAACACAAACGCTCGCCGCGATAAACAAGACCAACTCGAGCTATCCGGAGTGGACGAACGCCCAGGATGAGCTGGAGACGGCGTGCCGCAAGCTCGCGGAGTTCAAGTCATGATGAAGCTCGACCTCCATGGGCTAGGCTACTACCTGGACATCATCTCCGACCGGCACTCGCAGGAGATGCGCATCACCATCCAGCACGGGCAGAGAGGTATCGCTTCGGCTGACCTGTCGAGCAACCAGATCCGTTTGCTCAAAGAGCACATCGACGCGCTCCTTACGCCGCGCGTGGAGCCGATGCCGTGAGTGAAGTCGCTTCCATTCGAGCGGTATCCCGTTTGCGTCTCGTCGGCCCGCGCGTGGTCGGCGAGGCGCTGGGATGCGCGCGCCCTGCAGCCATTTTCATCATGCGACAGCTGGGCGGCGAGAAGAAGCCGGGGCTAGGCTGGCGCGTGTCCGAGAAAGCACTGATCGACTTTCTTCGGAAGCAACACGAAATGGAGAACCAACGATGCCAAAGCGCAGCAGTGGGCTCAACGGATTGCCCATCCACATCCGAGCCGGACGCTACATCTGCTACGTCAAAACCGGAGACGGCGAACGAAAACAGCGCGCCCTCCACATCCGAGCAGACGGCACTCCAGCCAGCGAGCGCGCAGCCGTCGCCGCCTACTGGCAAGAGCAAAGCCGCGCTACGGCTGGCCGCGATGTTCGAAAAGGAAAGCCTGAAAAGACGCTCCGAAAGGGCCTCGAAGCGGTGATGGCCGCGCAGGAAGTCGAAGGCTGCGGGCTCGACGCGCTGAGCAAGACGTTTTTCATGGGCCGAAACCTTACGCAGTTCTTCGGCCCAGACTTCGACCTGACCACGCTCACCGAGCCGCGCCAGCTCGTAGACTATGCAGCCGAGGCGCTCAAGAAACGATGCGTCGTGACCGTGAAACAGGAGTTTGGCGTGCTTGGCCAAGCGATGCGAAAGCTTGGCCTGGCACGGCCGGACCCGCCGAAACTCAAGGGCAAGTCAAAACCGCAGGAGCCACTGTCCGAAGAGGAGCAACGGAAGTTCCTGCTCGCCGCGACGCCCAAGCACAAGCTGACGATCCTGCTCCTGCTCACGCTCGGTCCGCGTCGCAGCGAAGTTGGCAAGATCGGCGAGATCAGCTGGGAGAAGCAGACGATGTGGATCCTTGGCACCAAGACCGAAAATTCGAAGCGCGAGATCCCGATTCCGGACGAGCTGTTCGAGGAGATGCAGGTCGTTCGCGCACGCGGCGAGTGGAAGGGCTTTCCCAACGTCACCGGGCGGCGCATCTACGCCATCGTCGTCTCGACTTGCAAGCGCGCGGGCATCCCGCGCCGGCACCCCAACGACATCCGCGGCACAGCCAGCCGACGCCTACGCGCGGCCGGCGTGGACGCCGAGCTACGCGGCGCGATCCAAGGCAACAGCGCGCGCATGCAAGAGCAGACCTATACGCAGACGCACACGATGACTGAAGCGATGCGGGAGGCGCTCGCCGCAACCAAGCGCATCAAGCAAAAAGGCGGTTTGATGCAGTCCGGATCGAATTCCATCAGCTCCATCACATCTGCAACAACGACCGCATCAAATGCTCCAAATACTTCAGGTCGCGACGGTGGGACGGACACGGAATCATTGGAGAAAGGCAGCGTAATCCCTGGCTGAGCGTTCAACTTCCGTTTTCGTCGCGGTATGGAAACACAGGATTTTTCTAAGCCTTTCCAAGTGCTTGTAGCCGGTCATTCCGACCGCATCAAATAGCCATCAAAAGGTCCGCGAATCATGAATGACAACACCGGAGTGGAGCCGTGAATAAGACCTCGCTTGACGATTACCTAGCGCAGATGAGGCGAGACGAGAACAACGCGAACGCCGAGTCGGCGGAAGCGCTCGCTGTGCTCAAGCAGATCCTCGAAGCTGTGCGCGCGCTGAAGCCTGCGCCGCAGTTCGAAGAAACGCCGAACGAGAAAGCCTGGCGCGAGCGAGCGGTTAGCGCCGAGCGAGCACTGCTCGACTACGAGGGGAAACCAATGCCGTACTCGGGACGCACTCGCCTTGCTAAGTCCGAGGCCGAGATCGAGCGGCTGCGGGCCGAACTGGAACACGTGAAGGCCGACCGGCGTCGCGGGTGCGAGAACGCCAACGCAGAGATCAGGGAGCTGCGCGCCGAGAACGAGTTGATCCGCAAGTCGATCGGCGAGGGCGACTACGGCCCCACCGCCGCCGAGCTGAAGCTCTTCCGCGAGCGCGAGGTTGAGCTAGAGCGCTTCTGGCGTGACCTGCAGTTCCTGATCGAGCGCCATCCAGACACGCGCGAGGTTCCGTGGAACATGCTGTCCGCGCGAATCGCCGCCGTGCGGGACTTCAAGATCACGACCTGACGTAACAGTCAAACAACAAGGAGACACGCTAATCATGCATGACCCCATCATCGCGCTGCTAGCACTAGCCTTGCTGGTGGTAGTCGCCGTCGCTGTGTTCAAAGGGTTTCGTCCTCGTCCCAAGATCAACAGCGACCCTGAAGCCTTCTATGACAAATATCCGGCATACAACCCAGATGGCACGCAGTACCGCGGACCAGACAACCCGCGAGCTATCCCTGGAACCAGGCAACCCGCGCCGGCCAACTGGATGCCGACAGACAAGTAACGCAGCCATCAGCTGCATAAAGGAGACACGCTAACCATGAACGAAACGCAGAAGGGCTGGGGAGAACTGGCGGACGAGGCTCGGGCCAAGGGGATCGCCGCGGGATGCGAGCACTGCGCAGAGACTCAGCGCTGCTTAGCCGGCATGTTGAATGACATGAAAAGCTCGCCGAATGACACGAAAGCGCCAACGGCGACAACAAGCAAAGCGAGCTTCGGTGGCACCTGGCTCATCGTCGCGATCCTGGTTGCGCTTGGAGCGTTCGCCGCGCTGGCGCAGCGCTGACTACGCAGTTCAAGAGGAGACACGCTAAATGAAAGACACACAATCCGCTCCGGCGCCCGAGCCGAAAGAGGCGCCAGCGATTTCTCCGCATGAGCAGCATGTGAAGAACGTAATTGGCGTCATGCTGATCCTGTTCGCGCTGCTGATCGTCGCGATGGTGGCGCATCCGTAAAGATTCAAGTGCGCAATGGTGCGTGCGAGAAAAGCCTCGGCCGCCGTCCGCTTCCTAACGTGTTCCTGTTCACAGAACGACGGGTGGCGGCCGAGGTTGGTTGTATGAAAAGGAAACACGCTAAATGACGAACGATTCTTGGTTGCTACGAATTTACCTAGCGATATTGATCCCGCTGATATTGTGGGCAGCTCATCTATACGACGTTGGCGACGACCGCGCGTGGCTGGGTCTGCCGTGCGCCATTGCTGCCATGTATTGCTGGAGAAAGCTCGTCTCGCGCAAGCGCATCATCAGACAATACGGCTCGATCGAAAGTGCGCACGCTCGAATCGAGCAGCTCAAGCGAGAGGTTGATGCGGAAGAAGGGATTCGCGCCAGATCTGTTCAACACGAGTCCTCTCCTGCTAAGGTAGTGACACAACGAGCGTGAAGGTTGTTGTCATTACGGCGTCGCGAGACATGGACGATGGGGCGCTCATCGAGCGCGCGCTCCTTGGCGCCGAGCTCCTCATCGTCGGTGACGCCAAAGGCGGCGACAAGCTGGCGCTGGAAATCGCTCTCGCGTGGGACATCATCCCTGCCGTGTACTGCGCCGACGCCAAGCGTTTTGAACAACTGCAGGCACAAGGAATCCAGTGCTTCCTGTCAACCGTGACATGG
>Ga0213917_1000037_pt1 | contig 41206 bp, 58 predicted proteins | sample McNCre117MG_FD_161051 | JGI IMG/M metagenome (GOLD analysis project Ga0213917, IMG submission 161051) | Freshwater microbial communities from McNutts Creek, Athens, Georgia, United States - 1-17 MG | ecosystem: Environmental > Aquatic > Freshwater > Creek | place: USA: Georgia | collected... | reverse complement strand
ACCGATGTCATGAAGGCCGTTGCCAAGTTGCGCGGCGCTTCTGTCGTCGAGCGCGAGAACGGTGCGTTCATCGGGATGATCCATCCCGACGTCTCGTACGATCTCCGTGTCGAGTCGGCTGCAAACGGCAACGCCAACTGGCGCTCGCCGCACACCTACACCGACTCCGGTCTGGGTAACAACTGGAACGGCGAAGTCGGCATCTTCGGTGGCGTCAAGTTCATCGAGTCCCCGCGTGTTGAGATGGTCGACGGCACTCACAAGGTCGTCATCCTAGGCAAGCAGGTTCTGCTCGAGGCTGTCACTCAGGAACCCCAGACGGTCATCGGCCCGGTGACTGACAAGTTGATGCGCTTCCGCCCCGTGGGCTGGAAGGGTCTCCTCGGCTGGAACATCTACCGTCCCGAGGCACGTTACGTCATCACTTGCGATTCGTCCATCTGACGATGAGCGCAACGGAGGGGGGAGCCGTAAGGCTCCCTCCTCTCTGACAAGGAGAATCATGGTAGCGAAGAAGAAGGCCGTGCCCGCGAAGAAGGCAGTGGCGAAGGGTAAGTTCCCCTTCCCGCCCGCCAAGGCTGGCGCAATGAAGATGGCGCCGAAGTTCAAGAAGGCTTGCTGATCCCATGCCCCGTTTCGTAAACCCGACGTACGAGTACAAGATCGGGCTACCGCACGATCTCTACTTCGTGGGCTACCCCGTAGCCAAGTCGGTAGTCAAACACAACGGGGCTTGGAAGACGGTCGTTGTCCCGCGTGAGGACTTCCTTGCCCAATGCACTGAAGTCCTTCGCGGTGGCTTCGATCACCAGATCACACCGCAACTAGCAGCAGAACTGATCGCCGCAGGATACGGCGAATACGTGGTGGAGAACTAATGGCGAACCATAGAGAAGATCACCCCGTCTATGTGGACGGGTGCTTCGGGTGCAAGGTGAACACCATCTCCGTCTCGAACATTCAGGTTCGCGCGTTCGCTCACGCGAACGAGAAGGAACTCACGGCGTACCGCGATGCCCGCAAGTACGGCATCCAGCCCGCGACCACCAAGATGAAAGACATCACAAAAGCAGTGCGCGTGTCTGACGCCACTGGCGTAGCGGCTAAGGCAGTGTGACATGACGACCCTCGCACAGATGACGGACATCGCAATCGCAGAAGCGAACGCCTACGTTCGCAACCAAGACTCACTCACCGTACTCACCGCCGATCTCGGCGAGGGCGGTCTCTCCTTCACGGTCGACGATGCATCAGCCATCTCCCGTGGCACGGTGGAGATCGGAAGCGAACTCGTCTACGTCAAGCAAGTAGACAAGACGTATGGCACCGTCACCGTGATCCCGTCCGGTCGTGGCTGGATGGCCACCACCGATCGCTGGCATCCGGCGAACACGCTCGTGCGCAACAACCCGCTCTTCCCGCGCTCCATGGTGATGCGCTACATCAACGAGATCATCCAGTCGGTTGACCTGTTTGCGGTCAACAACTACGAGTTCGAGTTCAACGGGTCGCAGTTTGCGTGGCAACTGCCGACCGATGCACTGCATGTGACAAGCGTCACATGGCAGCGTCCTGACTCGACTGGCATCTGGGAACCCATCAAGCGCTGGTACATGGATCGCAACTATAGGGGCGACGACAACGGCGTGCCCCGCACGATGAAGGCGCTCGTGCTTAATGAGGCACCCATGCCGGGTGCCACCGTGCGCGTCCAGTACCTCGGCGATCCGATCATCATGCAGGATTCGGTGGAGAACGTGTTCATCGACACCGGACTGCCCGAGCGGGCCATGGATGTGGTGCGCTATGGCGCACTGTGGAAGATGCTCTCGTCCGTTGATCCCGGCAAGGTGAATGCTGTCAGCGTGAACGCTGACGCGATCGACACGAAGAACGATTCGGGCAAGGCGACGAACGTCGCTCGCTACATGTACCAGATGTACCAGATCCGCCTCGGCGAAGAGAAGCAGCGCCAGAGCGATGAGTTCCAACCGACGATCAACTACACGAGGTGAGTGAATGACCACCCGCTACTACTCCAACACTGCGGTCAAGACGACGCTAGTCACCTCGATCGGTTCCACCGACACGCAGATCCAGTTGGCCTCAACGGCAGGCATGCCCGAGGCGCAGGGCTACCCGTTCACGCTCATCCTGCAGAAGGACAGCGCTGACGAAGAGGTCGTCAGCGTCACAAGCAAGTCCGGCTCTGTGTACAACGTCATCCGTGGGTACGACGGTACGGGTGGCAAGGCGCATATCTCGGGCACGTCAGTCGAGCATGGCGTCACCGCCATCGACTTCAAGAACTCGCGCGACCATGAGAACGCGACGAGCGCCCACGGTGTCTCCGGAGACGTGGTCGGCACCACTGGTGCCCAGACACTCGACAGCAAGACGCTCACCAACGCAACAATCGTTGGCCTTGTGCTTGACGAACTCGAGGATGCACAGATCACTACCCCAGTAGATGGTCAGGTTCTCCGGTTCAACTCCGCGTCTGGACTCTGGGAGAACGCGACCGAGTCTCCTACCATCACGCTTACTGGTGCAGTGACTGGCACCGGCACGATGACCGATCTGGAATCTGTGTCAATCGTCACATCGCCCGACTCCTCGGCTCTGTTCCGAGATGGCAGCCGTGCTGCCACGGGTGCGCTGCCCATGGGTGGCAACAAGATAACAGGACTCGCCGACGGAACCGCGTCCACTGACGCAGCGACCAAGGGTCAAGTCGACGGGGTCGTGAGTGCCGCTGCTGCGGCAGCGGGTGTCGGGGCTGCGGCCTCTGCTGCTGCTGCGGCAGCGTCATTCGACTCGTTCGATGATCGCTACCTTGGAGCCAAGGCTTCCGATCCGACACTCGACAACGATGGCAACGCGCTCCTCACCGGAGCGCTCTACTGGAACACCACAATCAACGCGATGAAGACGTGGTCGGGAACCCAGTGGGTGGGCATCGCTTCTGCTGCCCAGATCTTCCGCTACCGCTACACCGTGAGCGCTGGCCAGACCTCGGTGTCTGGCCCCGACGTCAATGCATCCACGCTGTCCTATCTCGCGAACTACGAGCAGGTATACCTCAACGGCATCATGCTCGTGCGCGGCGTAGACTACACGGCGAGCAACGGCACGAGTATCACGGGCATCGCCGCCATGGCGGCGGGCGACACGGTGGAGGTCATCACCTTCACCCAGTTCGATCTCGTCACGCAGGCAGTGCTCGTCACCATCTTCGACAGCAAGGGCGACATAATCGTCGCCACTGCGAATGACTCGTACGCTCGGCTCGGGGTTGGCACCAATGGCCAGTACCTCGTCGCCGACTCGACGCAGTCGGTCGGACTCAAGTGGACGACGCTCGATCTCTCGCCGTATCTCACGGCATCGAGCGCAGCAACGCTGACGAACAAGACGATCAGCGCAGCGAACAACACGATCACGGGTCTGGTGAACCAGACTAACGGCACGGTCTCTACCGCGTCCGTCTCGCTCGGCGTTGTCCGCAACATCTGGACTTCGACCGCAGATCCGTCCGGTGGCGCGGACGGCGACGTCTGGCTGAAGTACGTCTAAGGATTCTTCATGACAGCAGCGGTTCGGGTAGGTGGAACATGGCGCAGCCTCAGAGCAACGAAGGTGCGCGTAAGCGGGACGTGGCGCACGGTCTCTTCGATGTGGGTACGGGTCGGTGGGACATGGATCGCGTGCTTTGCAGCGCTGATCACGGACGCCTTCAGCCGGACTACTTCTGGATCTCTCGGGACATCGGACACGGGTCAGCCGTGGACGAATCTCCGTGGAGTCTGGTACGCGACCGGATCGCAAGCGCGTTCCGATTCATCGGTTGCTTCCAACGCAACCCCCGTTGCGGTCGTGGAGATGGCCGCAGTCGACGTGACCGTCTCCGCGAGTGTGACGGCTGGGACTGGAGTTGTGTTCTGGGCGAACGATGCCAACGATCTGTGGGGCGCTCACGCGCATAGCGTGTCCAGCACTTCAACTCCGTGCAACGGCAGCGCCGTCTCCTGCTCCGACTCGACCAATACGTGCGCACCCGGTGGGTGCGGAACCGTTACGTCGAACAGTTCCTGTACGGGTAGCCCGGTGTCATGTAGCGACTACGGCAACACCTGCAACCCCGGTGGCTGCGGAACCATCAGTTCCTCGTCCGTTGCCCAGTACAACTGCTACGGCGGTTACACCTCTGGCTCGTGCGGTGGCGCGGGTGGAACTTGGAACGGATCCCAGTGCTGCTTCAACGAGTTGTACTACACGCGTACGCAGAACACAACGCTCTACACGCGCTCGCAGGCAACGACCACCACAGTGACGACGTACGCGCACTACCTGCGTACGATCAAGATTGCTGGCGGGGTTGTGTCCACGGTCGGAACAGATGTTGCGCTCTCCTCCGCCGCTGCTGCGATCAAGGCCGTCACTTCTGGCAACGGCCTGACGGTCACCGCCTATTCGGACACGGCGATGACGACATCGCTTGGTACCAAGACCGAGACGAACACGGCAGCCAAGGGCACGAAGACTGGACTCATGAAGACGCTGTCCCAGTACAACCAAGGACTCGTCGCAGACTCGTTCTCTTCGGCGGTCTGACATGACCGCCCGTCCATGGGATATCTTCAACAAGAACCTCGGCAGAGTTGAGACCGTGGTGGCAGCAGAGCGCATGGAGATCTGTCGCGCCTGTCCCCGCTTCTTCCCAACGGGCAACTGCTTGGAGTGCGGTTGCTTCATGATCGCCAAGACCAAACTCCCCAACGCGTCCTGCCCGCTCGGCAAGTGGGATGAAGTGCAAGTGTCATACAAGGAGATCCAGTGAGCGAACAGCCAGCCCTGCCACCCATCAAGGTGGCGTGCGTCATCAGCGGAGAAGTGGTTGACGTTCTCCATATGGATGCGCGGTTCGCCGCGATGTTCCTGACACCAGACGCACTCTTCATTGACGTCACTGGCGCAGACGGTCTCCCGACCGCAGCGCCCGGAGATCTCTACGACCCAGCAACCGGCTTCTCCAATGGAGGCGTGAATGTCTAACGCTCGCTCGATCGCTTCTGCGCTCACCTCGTTCCTTGGCACTGGACTCAAGGGCACAGCCAACGGCGTAGCCGAACTCGACGGAACTGGCAAGGTTCCCACCTCACAGTTGCCCGCATCGTCCGGAGGCGTCACCTCCGTCGATGGGCTGACTGGCGTGGTCAACCTTTCCGGCTTCTACGACGCGCTCGGCGCAGCCGCTGCCGCCCAGAGTGCTGCGGCGTCGGATGCCACATCCAAGGTGTCGACGCATGAAGCGGACACGACTGCAGTGCATGGGATCGCCGACACGTCGGCGCTCGTGCTCACCAGTGACGCACGCATGACCAACGCTCGTACACCAACGACGCACTCGCATTCCGAGTCGGACGTCACGTCGCTCGTCACTGATCTCGCAGCCAAGGCTGCTGACTCTGCTGTCGTGCATCTCGCTGGCACAGAGACGATCACTGGATCCAAGACCTTCAACGCACGCGTCCACTTCCACGCTCCGGCCCAGTTCTACGTCAACGGATCCAACCCGACCTCGCCCGAGACGGGGGACGTCTACTACAACGACGCGGCCAACACCGTCAAGTACTACGACGGTAGCGGCTGGGACACAATCGCTGATCTAGAAGATCCCCAGACCTTCACTGGCGTGAAGACGTTCACGGCGAACCCCGTGTTCAACGATGCCGCGATTCCCGAAGCCAAGGTGAGCGGTCTGGTGACAGATCTTTCCGCGAAGGCTCCGCTTGCATCGCCGACCTTCACCGGAACCCCCGCTGTTCCCACCGCTGCGGTGGACACGAACACGACGCAGGTTGCAAGCACTGCGTTCGTGGTGGCTCAGGCTGGCGCGTCCAACCCCGTGATGAACGGGACGGTCACCGTCGGTACGTCGAAGCGCTACTCGCGCGAGGATCACGTCCACGCATCCGACACGTCGAAGATGGACAAGAACGCCAGCATCAACACGCAGACTGCGTCCTACACGCTGGTGATCACCGACGCATCCAAGGTCGTTGAGATGAACGTGGCTTCGGCGAACAACCTTACCGTCCCTCCGAACTCGAGCGTTGGGTTCCCGATCGGAACGCAGATCGACATCTCCCAGTTGGGCGCTGGCCAGACCACTGTCGTGGCTGGCGCTGGCGTGACCATTCGCTCGAGCGGGGCCAAGTTGAAGATCACTGGCCAGTACTCTGGGGCCGTGCTCTACAAGCGCGGCACCGACGAGTGGGTTCTCCAAGGGGATATCGCAGCATGAGTCTCAGGATGATGCGCGGGCGTAAGCCCGCAGCCGCAGGGGGTGGTGGCACAGCCACCCTCTCGGGTGGCACAGTCACGAACATCACGGGCTGGGAGATTCATACCTTCACGACGTCGGGCACGCTTACCGTGTCCAACGCGACTGCCACTGTGCAGTCGCTCGTCGGTGGCGGTGGTGGAGCGGTTGGCTCCTATAGCGGTGGTGGCGCTGGCAAGGTTGACCAGAACAACTCACTCTCGCTTCCTGCTGGTACCTATACCATCACAGTCGGTGGCCCCGGATCCGCATCATCTATCGGATCCACTGTTGTCGCTGCCGCTGGCGCGGCTGGCGGATACGACGTTGGCGGCACGAGTGGCAACGGTTACTCGGGCGGGGGCGGATCGGACTCCGGGTGGGGCCACGCCGGTGGCGGCGGTGGTGGCGCCGGTGGTGCGGGACAGGGTTCGTCAAGCGATCCAGATGCGCAGACCGACTACGGTGGCGCTGGCGGCATCGGTGTTACGTCGTCCATCTCTGGGACATCCGTCCTCTACGGAACTGGCGGTGGAGGATTGGGTGACACGGGGAACGGTGCCGCCGGGGGGAACGGAACACCGAGCGCATACTGCGGAGGGCAAGATGCATACAACGCCGCGCAGCAGGGCGTCGTCATCGTAAGGATCGCGGTATGAGTTACTGGGCAGAACTCGACGACAACGACGTGGTACTCCGTACCGTCGTCGGCAACGACAACGAAGCGGGCGAGGGCTTCGACTGGATCATCGGCAACCTTGGTGGTCGCTGGATCCGCACGTACGACGATGGAACTCGGGTGCGCTACGCGCTTCCCGGTATGCACTACGACGCAGCGCTGGATGCGTACTACTTCCCCAAGCCAGATGACGGGAACCCTGAGTGGTTCTTCAACGAGACCACTGTGCAGTGGGAACTTCCGAAGGCTGAGGTGATGGCCTGATGTCCACTGAGATCGGCTTCACGGTAACGATCCGCGACGTGTACGACAAACTGGTCGACCAAGAGAAGGTTATGGGATCGATGCACTCGCGACTAGACACCCTCGCTTCACGACACACAGCCCACGACCAGTGGCTGGATGATCACGAGGGACGCATCCGTAACCTCGAGCGCCTCGTATGGAAGGCGTCGGGTATCGCTTCCTTTCTCGCCGCCGCAGTCAGCGTCGGCGTAGACCGCATCTTTGGACAGGGATGACATGGCAACTCTTGCATCAGGCGCGGTGCGCCTTCGGTCAGAAGTCGACGCGCTCTACCCCAAGCGCGACAAGCAGAGCGACGGATGGGTTGCCGACGCTCGCCACGTATCCGGTGGGATCTCTGACCATATCCCCGACAAGCGCGGTGTGGTTCACGCGATCGATATCGACCGTGATCTGGATCCCGCGAACCAGCGTGCCTCATGGCAACTGGCAGATGCGATCCGCAAGATCGCAGCCACGGATGGACGCATCGCGTACCTCATCCACATGGGCCAGATAGCAAGCCCGAGGCGCAACCTCAAGGGCAAGGCGTGGCAGTGGCGGAAGCACGTCGGTGATCCGCACATGCACCACATCCACATCTCCTTCACCATCAAGGCGGACACCAGTGCCGCACCCTTCGGATTGATCAAGGAACTCTCATGAACCTGCTCGACCGCTTGCCCCAGAAGGTACGCGAACTCACGATCATGCTCGTCTCTGCGCTCTTCGGTTGGGCGGCGGACTCCGTCGTCGAACTCCCGGCACCTGACTACATCATCGCTATGGCTGGCGCACTCGTGGCGTGGGCCTCGCTCAACTGGACGACGCTGACCAAGAACTACGGCGTGGGTTCCACGGAAGGCTGACATGTCCAAGAACAAGGCCGTCCTCACCGACATCCCGTTTGCTCTGGGTCTCGGTGTGCCGGATGCGCTGTCGCGCTACGAGAGGTCAACCTTCGCTGCCCACTACGCCATCGGCAACATGCCGTGGCTGTCGGCAGCCAACAAGGACAACCCGATCTCGCGCGTCACGACTCCGTACCAGAAGGAGCGCATCGATCAAGGGTCGAGCGCTGGCGAGAACTCGCTGTCCAACTGGTGGCTGCGCTCTGCCACTTCGTGGCATCGCGGTGCTGGCCTGACGTTCTACGACGCGGCGCAGGATGATCTGTATCGGTTCGACGAGTCTGCCAACGTGGACGTGTGGACGCCGGGACAGATCTCCCTGCTCAAGGATACGGCGTTCGAGGCGAATGCCGATGCGCATCATCCCGCAACCTGCGATGCAGGTACATGGCTCATCATCGGTGGCGCTGTGTACCTGTACTCGTCGGGCGATGTGCTCACCGTGGTCACGGGAATCACGGGTGAGGCTCAGGCACTCACAAGCGATGGCTCGTCCGCCATCGTTGCTACGAGCAATGGCATCTGGGAGGTCGCAAGCGACCTAACCCCGACCAAGTTGTACAACCAACCGGCAGGATCAACGACGTGGACAGTGAACTCGATCGCGTTCGTGAAGAACCGGATCGTTGTTGCGGCACAGATCACGGACACGAACCCGATGCACGTCTTCGAGTTGGGTCGCAACCCAGTGTCAACCACGACGGTGTCAGTAGCAGCGGACTCGAGGTTTGCGACAAAGGGTGTGACCTACCCAACGATCACGGCGACAACCTCAGCGATTCTTGTTGGCTCCACTATCGGCGTCGTAAGCCAAGTGCTGTCTTTCACTATCGACATGACGGCTGGCGGAATTGGCCAGATGAATGAACCGACCGTGGTCGCCGAGTTCCCACGAGGCGAGACGCTCAATCAACTGCGCTCGTACCTGAACACGTACGTCGTCGCTGCTACCAGCGAGGGCATCCGGATCGGTGTCGAGAACAGCACGGGTGATGGGTTCACCTATGGTCAGCGCATGTTCGATTCCCCTGTCACCGACCTCGCCTTCACTGGCGAGTTCGTCTTCGCCACTCGGGCGGACATCCTGCTCGGGACGACTGGGCTGTGGCGGATCGATCTCGGGACAGCGGTGGGGCAGTCGTTCGCCTACGCTCCGGACTTGTCCGCAGCAGACGTGCAACCAAACGGTGTGGCCTTCATCGGTACCAGCGGGCGGAAGTTGATGACCGACAGCAACGGGCTTTGGATTGAATCCATCACGGACTACGCCGAGAATGGATACATCCGATCGGGGTGGATCCGCTACGGGACGACCGAAAAGAAGCAGCCTGTTTCGTTCATGCTCCGCACGGGCGATGCAGTCGGCACGGTGGGCTTTATCATCGAGGATAGTGCAGGTTCCTCGACAGGCATCGACTTCCTCCCAGTGGGTGGAGTGCAGAACATTGCGATCTCGTCGGGCCTGCTCGCTGACGGACAGCATCAGATCCAGATCAACCTTGGGAGTACCGATCCGTCGGTCTCTCCTACGCTTGAAGAATGGCAACTCAGATCACTCCCAGCGCCCGTACGTAGTAGGACGATAACGCTGCCGCTTCGTTGCTACAGCGAAGAGGCGGACGCGAATGGCAGCACAATCACGAGCGATCCTTGGGATCGCTTCCAACGTCTCGAACTTCTTGAACAGTCCGGCAGTGCCGTCCTGTTTCAGGACTTCACTACGGGCGAGGAACGGATCTGCCAGATTCGCGGCGTGCAGTTCGAGCAGGGCATGGTGCCGTCGTTTACCCACGGGTTCGGCGGGACAGTCACAGTCCAACTCCAAACGGTGGATGTGGAAACGTGATCCCATCCGACATTCCTCTCGTGAATCCAGACGAGCGTGACCCGCTCGTCCTCAAAGTACGACGGGCATTGAACGTGCGAGGAGACGATCTCCTCGATCCGCCACTGCAGCAGATGCTGCGTGGCTTCCAACGGAAGAGCAAACTAGAAGTACACGGATCCATTGATGCCGCCACCTTGGCGGCACTTGATATCTGATCAGATGAGGGAGGGCTTAGGCCCTCCCTCTTTTCTGCTTGTCCGGCAAGCAGATCAAGGCGGGCTTGAGGCCCGCCCTCATCTCTCTTTATGGAACCCGGCTATCGCCGGATTCCTGAACTAGGAAATGCCCCCTCTTTCTCCCCCAAAGAAAAGCGGGGAGAATCGAGGAGGCTCTCCGTCAGGAAGCCGACCATCGCCGTCATCCATCACTGAGGTTTCTGCCCCACGCTTTCGCGCAGGGAGAATGTAACACAGGACACGGCGCGACACGCCGAGTGTTGACATCGAGTTCGGATCGTGTATGCTCCGATCCATGAACACACCAACCAACCTACCGGCCCATCGGTCGTTCTCCCAGTTGGGAACGTACCGCAGGTGCCAGCACCTGTACTACCTCACCCGTATCCTCGGAGTCAAAGAGGATCCATCCTGCTGGCTGGTCGCTGGCACATCCATCCACGAGATGCTCGAGAAGGTGAACCATGAACTCGTCGCTACCCCCGCTGCCTCAGCCGAGTGACGCCGATCCCATGATCGACACGACGGGGATCCCGACCCATCGATGCCTGAACTGTGGAGGGGAGACCTTCCTCACCATCGTGTGGTTCGAGGACTACAACATCGCAGGCTGGTACCTCAATGGCAAGTGCGAGAGTTGCGGCGCACCCGTGACTCTGCCCTGCCCAGTTGACAGCCCAGACTATGTGGAGGATGCTGAGTCCCATGACCCTGATTGCTAATCCGGAAGAGCGTGCCGCGCTCTTCATCGAGATCATGGATGCCACGGTCGCTCGTGAAGAGCGACTCACTGGTATCCCGTGCTCCGAGTTCCGCGTCCCCGCCAAGTCCAAGACCAAGGCTCGCCCCAACGGAGAGGACGTCGACTGGTGGAAGACCGAAGGCCTGAAGCAAATCGACTCCTACCTGCTGTGGATGCAGTCCCATGACTGGGAGATTGCGCTGCTGCCGAACGGCAAGCATGCGATCGAGTGGGAGGCGGAGGTCACGTTCGGTGGCATCCCAGTCCGCCTCGTCATCGATGCGGTGTACGCCATGCCCAATGGCGATCTCATAGTGGTCGACTACAAGACGGGGTCGAAGCCCCCGATCGGATTCGAGCAGTTGGGTCTCTACGCCAGTGCGCTCGAGAAGGCATACGGAATACGCCCGAAGTACGGCGCGTTCTACTCCACCCGCAAGGGTGAACTCGAAGACGTCGTCTCCCTCGACCCGTGGGACATCGACTACTTCAACTACATGTTCCGCGCCATGGCGGCGCAGCAAGAGACCGGCACCTACATCCCGAACGTCGGGTTCGGGTGCGCCGGTTGCGGAGTGAAGGCCCAGTGTGTAGCGTGGGGCAGTGAACTCTCCCAGAGTTTCCCGTTGTATCAACCAGAAGAAGGAAAGGAATAGAGCATGTCACAGCATGCAGAAGCAACATACTCAGCAACTGTCAAGGTGAACGGTGATCTCTTCACCGTTCGCGGCGGCACGGTCGAGGAGTTCCTTGAGAACCTCATGAACGCACAGACAGCAGTCTCGTGGATCGAGGCGCTGCAGGGTATCGGGGTAGCCCAATCACCCCAGCCCGCGTCGCAAGCCCCGCAGAATGCTGCTGTGCCCCAGCAACAGGCACCCCAGAGCGCACCAACTGGTGGCATCGAGACGATGCAGGACAAGTGGGGCAACTCATTCCAGCGCGGAGTCCCCGGTACGGGGTACTGCGCACACGGCGCTCGTGTCGTGAAGAACGGAACGAGCAAGGCTGGCAAGGCTTACAAGATGTATGCCTGCATCAATGACACACCTTTCGGCAATGCATCTGCCGGTAAGTGTGAAGGCGAATGGCCAGCGCGATAACATGAGATCACTGCTGCACGTCGTCGCCGGACACGCCTCGGGTGGGGAGTGTCTCCCAGAGATCCTCCCGTCCCTTGGGGTGGAGGACGTCACGTTCCGACGTGGACAACTCCACGTCGTGGCAGCAGTACCCGGAGGTGGCAAGACCCTGCTCGCCCTGTGGTATGCGGTGAAGTCGAAGGTGCCGACGCTGTACTTCAGCGCCGACTCCGACTCATCTACAATCGCAGAGCGGGCGGGGGCCATCCTCCTTGGCAAGAAGGCCAAGGAAGTGAAGGCAATGCTCGCTGGCGAGGCGTCCGTCCTGATTGAGGACGCGCTCGCCGACGGGGCGAACCACATCCGGTTCGACTTCGACTCTGGCCCGAACATCGAATCGATCGAGCAGGAACTGCTCGCGTACTGCGAACTCTACGGTGACATGCCAGCACTCGTCATCGTCGACAACCTCATGAACATCCATGGAGACTCGGACAACGAGTGGACATCCATGCGCGACAGCATGTCCGCACTCCACACGCTCGCCCGTGACACAGAGGCAGCGTTCATCGTGCTGCACCATGTGTCCGAGGCACAGAGTGAATCTAAGCCAGACTACCCAGCCCCGCGCCGTGCGCTCATGGGCAAGGTGGCGGCACTGCCCGAGGTCGTGCTCACTGTCGCACTCAGCGGTAGCCAGTACAGGATCTGTGCTGTGAAGAATCGCCACGGCCAGTCCTACCCCAAGGCCGACCGCTTCATCACGGTGGCTGCCGACCTGCCCTATATGACCCTGTACAACTCTTCCTCTGATATGGAGCAGGCGCGGACGCGCCGCGAATGGCAATGAGAGTTCCCAAGAATGAACTGCCACCGTGCGTGGAGTTCCCCACCGAGACGTTCTTCCCGGAGAAGGACACGCCCACCGAGACGGCAGCGATCCGCAAGATCTGCGCTGGCTGCACCATCTTCGACCAGTGCTTCGAGTGGGCAATGAAGCATGAGGACTACGGGATCTGGGCTGGCACAACACCACCAGATCGTGTACGCTATCGAGAAGCAACGGGAACCAAGTTCGAGTTGCTTGTCTTCGATCCCTTCGATGACAATAACCTACGATCCGTGTACGGATCGGGAAGCGTGAAGGTAGGAGAACTGTGAAAGACCTATTCGCCAATGTGAACAACGGCGACTACGTGCGCGTCGAGTTCAAGGACGGGGCCATTGAGGGAACCGTAGAGATCGACGAGGTGGCGTGGAGTGGAGTTCGCAACAGTGTTACTTGCTACTCCACTACTCACCTCGCCGCGTTCGCCACGAAGGTCACGGTGCTGCTCCCACCGGAACCGCCAACGGGCAGTGTGGTGCTGGACAAGGAAAGCATTGCGTGGCAGCACGCAGGTGCCGGTACATGGTTCTCGACGGAAATCATGAGTTGTCGCATCTGGCCCAATCTCCACGCTGATCGTGGCCCACTGCGCGTCATCTACACACCGGAGGAAAAGTGACCGAGTACACGCCAACCGTGCGGGAGATTAGTGCTGCATGGGTCATGTATCGGCGACTGTTCGATGTCGCTGACGTAAAGGCGATGGAGGAAGCCGAACGGTTCCTTGCCGCATACGAGTTGGACGTGATAGACGAAGCGGTGGATCGCTTGGAGTGCGTCCCGTGCTCGAAGGGCACGGGCTGTGACTTCGAGGAATGCAGCATCCCCACGCTTGAAGCCATCGCCGCTGTCCGTGGGGAAGGTGAGTGATGGAACACGACAAGTTCTGCGAGTACGACGGCTGGATGTGCCAATGCGCTGTTATCGCATCGGCCCGCGCAGACGAACGGCGGAGGGTGCTGAGCACGGTGGCTGCGCTCCGCGCATCAGCCAAGAAAGACGAGAACGGCTGGGCCTTGTACGAGCACTGCTACGAATGCAGTGGGGCGGCTGACGGGTACGACACCGCGATTGATGATGCTCTCGCTGCTGTCCGTGGGGAAGGTGAGAGCAATGACTGAACCGTACACGCCGACCACATACGTAGTGCGCGATTCTCTCGCGTTCCATGAGTCAGTGTGCGGTTGCACCGGAAGAGACTACCAAGCCGTTGCGGAAGAGTTCGACCGTTGGCTTGCCGCACACGACAAGGAAGTGCTGGGCAAGTATGGCGTTTCGCTCGCGGCGTCATACAACGCGGGATGGATGAGTGCGCTTGAAATTGTTGTAGCGCACTCGCGCATCGCCGAGCCGCCAACTACTGATCGCACGTTTGTGCAGTACGCCGAAGATGTTGCCGACGCTATCCGTGGAGAAGTGCTAGATGAGGCGGCAGAGTGGGTCAAGGCTGCCGAACATCGCATGTCATTGAAATTGCACGAGCATTGGGATGACGCGCTGCCAGAGGACGAGTGCGACTGCTGCGCCGCTGAGGTAGTCACCATCGCCATCGCCGCCATTCGCAGGGAAGGTGAGCGGGTATGAGAGGTAAGTGCTTGTTGTGCAATCGCCGCATCCGATTCTGGCAAGGGCTGTTCTGTGGATTGTTCGGAGCGCCGCTATGTGCCCGCTGCGCTGTCCGTGGGGAGGGTGAGCACAAAAGGGTAGGGGTTCGGGCTGCGCCGGGGGCACAAAAGGGTAGGGGTTCAGACGACAACCTCACCCTATACAGGAATAGCGGCGGGCATATTCCCGCATCGCCCAACACGGGCAAAACCCCAGACGCGAAAGAGGAATCGGAATGACGACACCACAGAAAGCGAAGGGATCCAAGTACGAACTCGACATCGCCAAGTACCTCGTCGCCAATGGCTGGATCCACGCGGAGCGACGCATCGCTGGAGCGACGCTTGACAAGGGTGACATCTACGGGATAATTGGCTGCGTCATCGAGGCCAAGAACGAGAAGTCACTTCGCTTCTCCGCATACCTCAAGGAACTGGAGGTCGAGATGTACAACGCAAACGCCGACACTGGTGTGGTGATCGCGAAGAAGCGCGGCACCACCGATGTGGGCGAGCACTACGCAGTCCTGCCCGTTGCGCAGTGGGTCAAGTTGATGAAGATGGCAGGGTACTGAGGTGATGACCGATGAGATGGCTCGCGCGATTAGCATGTGCATTGTGTGCGGCGACGACATTATCAACAACCGCTGCCAGTGCTCCGACTTTGCTGACTGGCGAGCGGGCCGTGTCCCTCAGACACTCAGCCCACTCCTCTTCCTTTCTGAGATCAACGCCGAGGGCCAGTCGGTCGTACGCCCGCTCCTATACGCTGGCTCAGTACGGATGGGGGATCGCAGAGTTCCAGTGCTTGAGGTTGCTCTGGGAGCGCGAGAGCGGCTGGTCGACTACAGCAAAAAATCCCACGAGTTCAGCATTCGGTATCCCGCAGTTGCTCGGTATGAAGACGCGAGATCCTCGTCGGCAAATCCAGATCGGACTACGGTACATTGAGCACAGATACTCGCGCCCTTGCGCAGCATGGGCGCACTCAGAGAAGCACGGTTGGTACTGATGCATGACGATCAACGGCATGATCTCGCTGCTGTCCTTGACCACTACGGAGTCTCGTTCCGTGGCGGAAGGGAAGCGTCAATGCAGTGTCCGGTTCACGATGATGCGCACGCGAGTGCGTCAGTCAATATCGAGAAGGGTCTATGGCATTGTCACGCGTGCGGGGCTGGTGGGAGCGCGGTACATGTTGTCATGGCTCGAGAAGCACTCACCTTCAAGCAAGCGCTCGTCTTCCTCGATAGCATGGGGATGGTGGACGCTGTTCAAACTCATCGAGTCAACGTTCGAGTACGCTCGTCGCGTCGGTGGGTACCACCAAGACTACGCAAGGACTAAGGAATGCGACCTAACCTGAGCCTCATCAACCTGTGGACTGAAGCCTCGCTTCAGTATCACGAGTCGCTCGCTGGCTCGCCCGCCGAGGAGTACCTCCACTCGCGCGGGCTGGCTCAGGCGGCGGAGCAGTTCCGCCTTGGATACGTGGCCACGCCTTCGGCTGGGCACGATGAGATGTTCAAGGGCATGCTCTCCATCCCATACCTGCGCCCATCGGGCGTGGTCGCATTCAAGTTCCGCAGGCTTGGCGAGTCGGATCGCAAGTACCTGATCCCGACTGGCCAGCGCCACTACTTGTACAACACGCAGGCTGTGCTCGACGCAGTCGATCGGGTGGCGATCGTCGAGGGGGAACTCGATGCCATCGCCGCCACGATGTGTGGTGTGCCAGCCGTTGCGGTGGCCGGAGTGAACGCGTGGAAGCCTCACTTCGGTCGCTGCTTCGACGGCATCGACAGAGTCATCATCTGCACAGACAACGACATCAAAGAGGACGGGACAAATCCCGGCCAAGATCTGGCAAAGAAACTAGTGGAGGTTCTACCGAACGCTGTCCGCGTGTCGTTGCCCCCCGGCCACGATGTGAATAGTACCATTCAGTACTACGGAGCAACGAAGTTGCTCGACATAATCAACGCAGTGTAGGAGCAGGGCATGACCGATACTGACTTCGGCTTCGATGACTTCCGATGCGCAGCCAGCGATCTCTACGACGAGGCGTACTACGTACTGCTCTCCAAGCAGCGTGACTACGGGCCGGACAACATCAGACTCTCACCATTCGGTGAGCAGGTTGGGCTGCTCACGCGCATCATGGACAAGGTGCAGCGTGCTGCACATCTCGTCTCCACCGGGAGCGACCCGCAGCACGAGTCGATCCGAGAGACGTACCTCGACCTCATGAACTACGGAGCCATCGGCATGATGCTCGTGGACGACACGTTCCCCAAGCCGAAGCAGTGGTACCGGGAAGGCGGGCATCTCTGATGGCCCGCTTCCTTGCTATCTGGGCAGTGCTCTTCTGCTGCATCATGACGTACAACGCACTGATGGGGAACCTCACATGAGAGTCATCCCCTTCGTCTCAGATCTTCAGGTTCCGTTCCACTCACCGAGGCATGTGGCAGCACTCGCCAACTACATCAGGGTGACCAAGCCAGAGCGCGTCGTCTCCGTTGGAGACGAGGCTGACTTCACTGGGATCAGCCGATGGGCACACGGCACGCCGCTGCAGTACGAGACCAACCTCGACAAGGAGCGGGACGCAACGATCCGCGTGCTCGAGCAGTTGCGCATCACGGACATGGTGCGCTCCAACCACACCGACCGCCTGTTCAACACGAACAAGATCCGAGTCCCAGAGTATCGCCACCTGCCCGAGTTGAAGTTGGAGAACTTCCTCCACCTTGATGACCTCGGCATCACGTACCACAAGCAGCCGACAGAGATCGCGCCCGGATGGGTGCTCGCCCATGGCGACGAGGGGCGCACGTCCCAGATTGGCGGAGCCACTGCCATCAACCTCGCCAAGCGCTGGGGTAAGAGCGTGGTGTGTGGTCACACACACAGGATGGGACTCATCCCGAGCACCGAGTCGGTGAACGGACGGATCAACCGCATCCTCTGGGGCATGGAGATCGGCAACCTCATGGACATGAGGAAGGCATCCTATCTGCGGGGCGGATCTGCCAACTGGCAGAATGGCTTCGGCGTTCTGTATGTGGACGGGCGCAACGTGACGCCCGCTCTCGTTCCGATGCGAGCCGACGGCTCGTTCGTGCTCGAAGGAAAGGTCTGGTCAGCGAAGTGAATAGGATCTACTCTTGTGACGAGGCTCACATCAAGCAGTTGTTTGTCGGACGACGAGTTGTTGCAGCAGATCTTGAGCAGCAAACGCTTACGCTCGATGATGGAACGATCTATGACGTCGAGGGTAACGAGGGCGGCTGCTCCTGTGGCAATGGTGACTACGACATCACCGCGCTCAACGTCTTCGATAATGTCATCACGAACTGCGAGATCGCGACGAGCGTTGACGGATGGGGCAATAGCGAGAACGTTCTGCTATTCGTCTACGCCGCCGGAGGCAACTCCGTCGAACTGATCAGGTCAGAGGGCTACGACAATGGCTACTACGGCACCGGCTTCTCGATCAAGGTGCGCCTGCCATGAAGATAGCAGCAGACGATCCGATCTGGGAAGAGATCGACACCGAGGCAGCAATCGCTGCCCGCTCTGTCTACCGCAGGTTCGGCAACTGGGCAGAGTTCGATGACCTGAAGCAGGCAGCGCTCGAGTACGCGTGGAAGCGCAGCGACAAGGTCGCTGAGTTCATGATGCGCGATGACGAGATCGAGCGCAGGCGTGGACGCGCTGCGCTCAGTACATTCCTCAGGCGTGCGGCTGAGCGCTACGCACGCAAGGAGAAGGCGAAGAAGTCTGGGTACCAAGCAACGGACGAGTACTTCTACAAGGTGGCGCTCGTAGAGAACCTGATCCGCGCCGTGTACAACAACGACATCGACATGGTTGGGCAGGTCTTCGACGCCGAGACCATGAACACGAAGCGAAGCAAGCGTCTTGCCAACGAGGGCAACGACGTACTGGCAATGGTCGCCGACATCGACCGAGCCATGCGGAAGATCGACCCGCGCATGCGACTCATCCTGCTCGAGCGCTACGGTGCTGACCTGACACTCAGTGCGATCGCCGAGATGCACAGCATCTCGCAGTCGCGAGTCGATCAGATCGTGCGGGCTGGGATGAAGAACATGATCGAAGTGTTGGGGGGGCGGAGTCCCTACTAGCGCACGCGCGAAACACGAAAGGGCGCACCCATTGCGGGTGCGCCCTCTTCGTTGTGTTACATGTACTTCGACTTGATGTAGTACAGGTTGTTCCCGTCCGGCAGTTTGTTGTACCGGAGGAAGCACGAGTTATATCCCTCCTGTCTACCCGTGCCGCGCCCTGCCCAGTAAGTGCAGGTCGCGACGATGATCGTGAAGACTAACTCCATGACTACTTCCTTCCTGTTGTGTGATGCATGGCAGCAAGCCATGCCGGTGCGGCGAGCAGGAGAGCGGCTACCGCTCTCACTTCGTGAGTCCGTTCCTCTTGAGGATGTCGTCTTCCTTTGTGATCTTGACGATCACAGCACGAGGTTCACCCTCGCCGGACAAGTTCTTGGAGAACTTGAGTGCCTGATTCTGCGTTGACCACGGGCCGTACGCAGTGATGGGTGCGTAGTCAGCGAGCCGAGCACAGAGCACGTATTGTTCGTCCTCTCTGCGCTTGGCATCCAACTTCACGATGATCTCTTCGGCGAGATCCCTCGCCTCTTCGAGATTGCTCCCGTCGAGGGCGAGGAGATCTGCCACCAACCGAATCTCAGTTGGCTTGGGCTTGGCCATTGGCCGCCTCCTTGCGCTGTGCCATCCGGGCGATGACCATCGCCTTGTAGTCCAAGAGGAACGCGACCTCGGCGGAGTCGCCCTCGAAGCGACGGATCAGATGACCGGCAGCCTCGACCGCCGCCATCTCTGCCGCCAGTTTGGCGAAGTCGAGGATGGTGTAGGCAAGCCTGTCCCCGCTTGGCCCAATGGGAATGATGTCGGCGAAGCCATTGGTGAATGAGCGTTCGATCTGCTCACTGGTAAACACGTTGAAGATCGTCTTCGTGATGGTATCGGTGTAGGACATGTCGTTCATGCTTGCTCTCCTCCTGTGTATCGGGCGTAGACGATGACCTCATCGCCGACGGTGCGGGCTGCTGTCTCGAAGCCTCGCTTCTGAGACAGATACTTGCGGTAGTTGCTGTTGCACTGGCTGCTGAATGAGTAGCCCTGCATGCTGTGCTTGCCATCGGCAGTCTTGCGCGGGAAGGCCTTGACCTTGGCCCAGCGATTGGGCTGCGTCTTGAGTGCGTCCTCGATGCCTTGGAACTCTTGGCGAGATCCCTTCGGACTGGAGGGTGGGAGTTCGTCTACGAACTGTAGGTTCTTGATGGTCACGGGATGAGCCTCTCTTCTGTGTCGGGTGCTGCAATGATGGCGTACAGGATGCGCTTGCCGCGCTCCACTTCCTGTCGTTCGATGAACGACGAGAGTCCTTTGCTCTCGGCGTCCGCAATGCACTGCACTACTGCGATAGCAGTAGCCGCGCTGAATCTGCAGTCTGGATCAAACCTCTGGGGGTCTCGGAAGGCTGGGTCATCCAGCCTCCCGAGCATTTCCTCCAAGGTCATGCGCTCCTCGTCATACTCGGGCAAGGATGAGATCCAGCGTCGAGTTCTTGAAGTCGTCAGACTTCCCGTTCACAACTCGCAGGTTGCGAGTCATTTCACTTCCACCTTGGAAGTGATCGGCGTACTCGACGACAGCATGGAACATGCCGTAGGCAGTGCCTTCCCACTCTGGCATGGTGCCAGTCGAGCCGTGGTAGATGCTGCTCACCTTGCTTCGTGCCGCAAGAGTACGCGTTTTCTTGGTGCGCTCTCCACGATCGAGCATCGAGTACGACGTCTCGGTGAGGTGTCGATCCATCGGGAAGATGTCGCCGAGCAATCGGCGCTCTTCGTCTGCATCGATGGTCTTGCGCTGTAGCACATCGGCCAACTCTGCGTAGTGCTGGATCCCAGCGTAGACAAGTGACAACTTGTCCCGTACCTCTTGGATCCCGATCTTCGCACCGATGGTGTGGCGCAGCGTGTACTTGCTGGCAGCCTTGCCGAAGGCAGCGTTGATCTGATTGGTGCAGAACAGACGATGCACAATCGGGATGATCTGCAGGCTGGAGGATCCATCGTGTGATGTCCGAGCCAGCAGGTATGCAGCGTGGGGATCGTTCTCGATCTTCACGCCCTCAGGCAGAGCCATCATGACCCACACCGTGGTGCCGCCATCGAGTTCACCAGCCGCTGTGTATCTGGCTTCGCCAGAGTCGACGATCATGTCGAGTGCGGAGAACATCTCCTCGTTCTGCAGGGCGTGGTATCTGGAGCCAACCACGCCGAGCACCTTGCGCTGTTCCTCTACTCCATCCTCTCGGAGGATGACCTTGTTCTTGATGGTGGCGAATCGATCGGTGAGTTTGATCGCGTCGTTCGTGTACAAGTCTTCGACTGTGACCTGCCAGTCGAGGTCGGCCTGATGCAGAGCATCCCGAGCGCTTTCAGCGTTGACCTCGGAGCCGATGAGTTTGTGCGCCATTGTGCGCTGTGCCATTACCATGGCAGATCTCCTTCCGTTATGTCGTCGAATGATGTGAAGACCGTGTCTTCACTGTAGGTTCCGTCGTAAGTGCGGAGTGTCTCGAGAGCGCAGTCGTACCACGTCTCGACGACTTCGTCGGGCAGCAGGTCGTACTCGTAGCGGAGCAGGACTAGCCTGCCCTGCTCCCGAGCCACCTGAGTCACGTCGTACAAGAGTTCGTCGACGTTGTCCTTGCTGTCGAACTCGAGTTCGCCGAGTCGGCAGTTCAGATCTGCGAGCGCTTGCTCTGTGATGTATCGATGGCCCATGGCTACAGCGCCTCGACCCTGAGGATCGTCGTGTCGCACCAATCGATGCTGCCATCTTCGACCTCCATGTCCATGATCTCCGGCTCTGCCCAAGCGAGTTCATCTTCGACCTTGGAGCGTGCCTCGGATGCGTTCTTCGCCTCGACTGTGATGCGCCACTCGAAGGACACGGTTCCGCAGACGTCGAACTCTTTGAGTGCGGAGAACGGGGAGAGCGAGAACGCACTCCAGAGGAGCGAGTTGATCTCCCCGATGCTGACCGTGACTTCGTCATCGTCATCGAACCCGTCGCCGTACTGATCGATGATCCGTTCATCGAAGAACGCCTGCACTTCGACGCCCTTGGCGTCCGCCTTGCGCCGCAGATCTGTGACTCGATTCTGCAAGTCGCCGACCGTGGCGGCGAGGTCGCGGATCGTGCCCTTCAGGATCTCTTCCTGCACTGTGGTCGGGTCGATCGTGAGTTCGTCTTCGACGATGACGTGGATCGCCTCGGTTGGGATGATGGTCTCTTCCATGTTCGCTTCTCCTTCGGTGTCGGTGGGTTGGGCATGCAGTGCTTCGCGTTCGTCAACGCATTTGGTGCAGGGGCAGAGGTCGGCGTCGCCATTGGCGACGCAGGCAGGGCAGTCCTGATAGCACGGGTACTGGACTCCGGTGAAGTTGACGTGCTCGATATCAATCATGGTCAGATCCTTTCGTTTGTAGGTTGGCTTCCATTGCTCGCATATCTACAAGCATATCATGGTTTCGCTTCTGATGTCCACCGTGGAGTAAGAACTCCACGATAGGGCGTGTCTTGCTGTCGGTTCGGCAAAGTGTGCAGTCACTGCACTTCACCCGATCATCACGTTGCGCCGGGCAGGTGACGACTCGTCGTCCCTCGATGCGCTGCCCATGGAGCGAGTCGTCAGTCGGCGACTCGATGACGCATTGCCATCCCTCTTCGAGGGCTTGCTTCACGTCGCCTGTTGTTTCACAACTGGCGTTCACTACCCAGCCCTTGATGACACTGGGATTCAGGATGCGCCAGTGATGCGTGTATCCGTAGCCCTCGAGATCTGGGCGCATTGAGTGCAGACTGTTGGCCGCTCGGATGTAGTGAACGTCGAGGTCGCCGGACACAAGGTGCCGGACGACAGCCCCCGGAGGGGACTGGTGATAGATCTTCTCGAGTTCGGGATCCACGCCACGACCGAGCCGATTGACCAAGGCGAAGGCTCCGCCTCCGGGGCCGGTGGCTGCATAGCAGGTGCGCTTGTCGGTCATCATCCCGTTGTCGTCAAGGACGACGAAGGGGCAGTCGGAAGAGCACGTATCCTTGGTGCGATAGGTGGCAGCGATTGGCCTACGGCCAGCGATTTTCTTATTCCTTGAGACTGGCGTAGCCAGTGTCTTGGGATCAGTCATGAGTTCGTTTCCCTTCGGGACTAGGTGGACAGTGGAACTGACGATGCCCATGGAATGGGTTGGGCATGGGCACCGTCAGATTGTGGCTACTCCTGAGGGAGTAGGGCGATGGAGTCGAGTCCATCGTTGAAGAACTTGCGGGCAGTCTCCTCGCTGCCAAAGTGCAGCGTGAGACTCGTGTGCTCCAAGCCCTCGCGTCGGATGGAGATGCTGACATTGACCCCGATTTCATCGGTCATGTAGTTTGTGAAGTACGAGGTCGTATCGTCGGGGCCGAAGCCGTAGTGCGAGAGGTGGATGTGGACGCTTGTCATGTCAGATCCCTTCGGGTGAGTGTTTGATGGGGAGGGTGAGGCCGGTGGAGTCGATGCCTGCGGCATCGTAGAACATGTCCTTGTCGAAGCGTGGGTTGTCTTCAGACAACGCGTCGGCGATGTCGACGACGACGTCGGCCAGTGCCATATCGATGTTCGTCAGCGTGGCGTCACGCTGGAGGGCACCGGCGAGCCAGAGTTGAGACGATCCGGCTTCCGGATCCTCTGCGGCACGGCGATCTTGGATCGCCATGGCAGAGCGAATCCGCACCTCTCGCTCCGCCGTTCGGCGGAGAGCGGCGGCGATGAGCACGTAATCCTTGCGCGTCATTTGCCCAGCCTTTCGTAACGGCCACAGGTGAGGCACTCGCGCCGTGTGCCTGTGAAATTGACGTGCCAGCGATGCTCGCACGTAATGGTCTCGGATTGCTCGGTCATGCGTAGATCCTTTCGATGATGAGGTCGGAACCGTAGCGAACGGCGTCGGCCCATGCCGTCTCGCCGTAGAACTGATAGATGGCAGTGCCATCGGTGCGTACTTGCGCTCGGAGTTCGGAGAACTCCCAGATCTCGATGCCGTGACCGAGTTCGGTGACGCAGATCGGTTCGGTCAGTGCGGGAGTGATGCGTGTTTGCTTCATGTGTGTTGCTCCGTTCTTTGGTCGGTGGATTGGGGCTTGCTACTTACAGTTGAACACCATGTCGGCAGACCGTGTCAAGCCGACACTCTCCATGCTTCACGTAGTGAAGACACGAGCGCACCTCCTCGACTGCGACGCCCACCACTACGAGGGCGCCACAGCCGAAGGCTATGAAGGTCACGATCCGGAGGATCGTCACAGTCCGTTCCTCAATGGGGTCACCATGAGCACGGGGACGTGGCACAGTTTGCAGGTCTTGTCGGGGCATGCGACCATGCCCTCGGTGATCTCCTCGGAGATCTGGAAATCGGGCTTGACGTCGTAGCACAGCGTGCAGTGCCAGTCATTACAGCCAAGGTCAACCTTGGTCGTGTCGAAGACACGAACGAGGTCTTGGTACTTGGTGTCATCCAAGGGATGCGCCTCAGGGATGTCGACCACGAGTTCTTCGAACTCGGGGTCAAGGTCACGCTCGACGTTGATGAGTTCGGCGTCGAGGGCCGCCTCCATGGCATCCTCGGCGGCGATCCGTTTGGCCTTGATCTCGTCGTAGCGCATCCGGTCGTTGATCTGCTCCAGCGCCTTGGTGACGACGCGGAGGCACTCTGCGGTGGTGCCTTCGATGATGAAGGCGAAGTTGCTGTTCACGACGAAGTTCAGCCGAAGGCTGGGTTCTGGGGTGAGGCTCAAGTCCTCGTCTTGGTAGGTGCAGGTGTCGTACCACACGCTGGTCTCTGTGGCGTGGGCCGTTTCGAGTCGGAATGACACGGTCGATCCTTTCGTTGGTCGGTATCTCGTCGTCGGTCGGCGACAATCACCATCTAAGGTCATGGAGATCGGCACTGTCAAATCGGTCTCCCTTACGTAGTAACAATCGGCGTTTCGGTGTCATTTTGGTGGCTCTCGGCGGTCAATTTGGAGCCGAAAACCTCATGCGTTTGCATGCCGCAAACGCTACGGGGAGCACACACGGGCAGGATCTGGGCACAGGACATACGCATAGTTCACACGCGCAGATCTCCCTCGCGCCTACGCGCGAGCGGGCGATCGTGATGATGAAGCCGAACCAACGTACGTACGTACGCGTACGGGCCGAAGGCCCAACTTGACAGGGCGCTTGTGCATCTGCTTGAATGGTGTCATCAGTTCGGAGATACCGGCTGAAAGGAACAAAGGAATCCATCATGCGTACACTCACACTCAAGGCAATCGAAGCCGGTCTCCTTCCTTCGGAAGGCGATGTGGTGAAGGTTGCCCCCAAGACCTTCGGTCTTGTGCTCGAAGTCGCACCCGCGTGGGGTGCCGAAGGCACCGACGAGCGGGACTTGGTGATCGGCTACGACGTCCTCATCGCCGTAGGCGATCGGATGTTCTGGAAGGCCGTCGGGATCTGACGGAAATCAGTCCCTTGGGGACTGCCAGCCCACGGGCCATCTCTCTTCGAGAGGGGTGGCCCTTTGGCATGCCCAAATCCAACGAAGTTGGATGGGTGACCCGCCCGTTTTATGAACGGGCGTGGGGGTAGTACTCTACTATCCCCTCGGAAATTTTCCACAATTTCCTCGGCCTCAATTTGATAACGATTAGGAAGAGGACACCCTCGGTGTCCGATTCCTCTACATAATGGTGTGATGTTCATCACACCCTATTGAACAGGGGGCTTTTTTATAGCCCCCTTCTTATATAGATGATGGCTACGCCATCCCCGAATACTGCCTCCGAGCAGCCGCTTGGCGGCGGCTGCGAGGAGTGAGTGAGCGACCGCTTGAGCGCGGTCGCGAACGGTAAAGGAGACGATCGATCCGAGATCGGCTCCGCCTCATTTAGTAGGCCTTACTCTGTCATCTGCCCGATTGGCTACGGGCAGCAACCGAAATGGACGTTATGACCGACAAACGACGGATTGATGCAGAGCAGGCACGCAAGGAACTCATCCTGCAGGTACGGCAGGGCCGTACCATTGAGGATGCCCTGAAGGTCATCGGACGCAGCCGCTCGTGGTACGAGCAGCAGCGTCGGAACGTGGAGGGATTCTCCGCGTTCATTGACAATGCGCGTCTCCGCAAAGCGGACGCCGCGCAGGTATCCCGACAGAGTGAGATACAGTTCTCCGAATTCTCCCGTAAGTACCTGTATACCACCGTATGGCCGCACATGCAGAACGTCGTCGACCTTATGGAAGGTCGAGACCCGTCCTGCCTCCACAACTCGATGATCTACGAGAAGGGGACGGCGGGCCTGTCCCGCGTCCTCGTGAACGTTCCCCCGAACCATTCCAAGTCGATGACCGTCACCATCAACTACGTCGTGTACCGGATCGTCAAGGATCCGAACATCTCCGTCATGATTGTGTCGAAGACACAAAATCAGGCGAAGAAGTTTCTCTATGCGATCAAGCAACGCTTGACGCATCCCCGCTACGCTGACATGCAGGTTGCCTTCGGCCCCGCCGATGGCTTCCGTGCCACCGCCGATCAGTGGACGGCCACCCAGATCTACCTCGGTGGCGAGGGTCGGGACTCCGGGGAGAAAGACCCGACCGTTGAGGCGGTCGGTATCGGCGGTCAGATCTATGGCAACCGTGCCCACCTCATCATCCTCGACGACACGGTCGTCCTGTCTAACGCCAACCAGTACGAGGCGCAGATGGACTGGATCCGACAGGAGGTGGCGTCCCGCCTCCCACCGGATGGTGGCCAGTTGCTCGTCCTCGGCACCCGAGTGGCCTCGGTTGACCTCTACAGGGAACTCCGTAACCCAGATCACTATACAGATGGTGCTGTCCCATGGACATATCTGGCCATGCCTGCAGTTCTTGAATACACTGACACCTCCGACGGCTGGGATACGCTGTGGCCGCGAAGCGAGCAGCCACTCTCCGAGCACGACGTCAAGGGTTCCGACGGCATGTACGATCGCTGGTCGGGAAAGCGCCTCGAGAAGGTGCGCAATGAGGTAGGCCCAGCGAAGTGGTCGCTGGTCTACCAGAACCAAGATATCGCAGAAGACGCGATCTTCGACCCGACATGCGTCAGAGGCGCAGTGAACGGCATGAGAAAGCCGGGTGCGTTGATCGCGGGTGCGGCTGGTCATCCACAGGATGCCCAGAACTTCTACCGTATCGTGGGACTCGACCCCGCAATGCGCGGGGAGACGGCGGCGGTGGCCTACGCAGTAGACCGCCGCACGCACAAGCGGTACGTCATGGACGTACTCATCATGAAGTCCCCAACCCCCGCCGCGATCCGAGACCTCCTGAGGTCGTGGGCCGACATCTATCGGCCCCACGTCGTCATTGTGGAGAGCAACGCCTTCCAGTTGTTCCTCACGCAGGACGAGGAGATCACCCGCTTCTTCGCAACGCGGGGAATCGCGTACCGCCCGCACTTCACCGGCAACAACAAGACGGATCCCGAGTTCGGTGTCGCGTCGCTTGCTCCGCTCTTCGGCACCAAGACGCTCCGAGACGGCCAAGTGACGACCAAGCACAACAAGGATAACCTGATTGAACTGCCGGACTCCTCCCAGTTCGAGGCCATCAAGAAGTTGATCGAGCAATTGATCACATGGCAGCCGGGGGTGAGGGGCAGCAAACTCAAGATGGACGCCGTTATGGCGCTCTGGTTCTGCGAGATTGTTGCCCGAGAGGTCATCACCCAGTCCACTGGGGTGAACTACTTCATGAAGAACCAGTACGCCTCACGGGGCGACATCGAATCACGATACGTCATCAACCTTGATGAACTTGCAGCAGCAGAGCAACTCGCTCTGCTTTAGGAGGTGGGCATGCCGGACTACGCAACCATGTTCGACGCGCTCCGAAAGCGCTCGAGCGAGCGCGACATGCGAATGCGTCAGGTCGCCCTTGTCAGGGCGGGCCGCCCTGAGCAAGTATTCCCCGGACTCTTTCCAGATGGGCTGTGGTCGCGACCAATCATCGCGAATCTCATCGATGTAGCGGCGAAGGACATGGCCGAGCAGACTGGTGTGATCCCTACGATCACTGCTGCTGGCGATTCGTCGCTCGATGACTCAGCCCGGACGCGTGCAGACAAGTGTACGAAGATAGCCAACTTCTACATCTCCGCGTCCCGACTCGGCACGACCCTCATTAGTGGTGCGGATCGCTACCACACCTACGGGTTCGTGCCGCTTCGCGTAGAGCCGAACTTCAAGGAGAAGCGGCCCCACATCCACGTCGAGGATTCGGTCGGCGCGTACTTCGACATGGATCGCTATGGCACCGTGACGGCCTACGCCCGCCTCTATCGCCGCAAAGCGGGGGATCTTGTGGCCAAGTTCCCCGAGGCTGAGTCGCAGATCCTCATGAATGGCATGACGCGCACCGATCCCAACGAACTCATCGAGGTCGTGCGCTGGTACGACGCCAAGACAACGGTGATGTTCCTCCCATCGCGCAGCGGCATGGTGCTCTCGTCCGTTCCCAACCGCATCGGTCGCGTTCCTGTCGCCATCGCGCTCCGTCCGTCCCTCGATGACGAGCAGCGTGGTCAGTTTGACGACGTGCTTCCCATCTACGCGGCCAAGGCGCGGCTCGCGATGCTCACCATGGACGCGATTCAGAAGGCAGTCGACGCTCCGCTCGCACTGCCGCAGGATGTGACGCAGTTTGCAGTCGGCGGCGACGCGGTAATCCGCTCGAACTCGCCGGAGAAGATCCGGCGTGTTCCGCTCGACGTCCCGCAGAACGCATTCGCCCAAGAGGGGATGCTGGCAGACGAGATGCGTCTCGGCTCCCGCTTCTCTCCCACCCGTGCAGGCAACATCGACTCGAGTATCGTCACAGGTCAGGGCATCAAGGCACTGCAGGCTGGCTTCGATGGGCAGATCAAGGTGGCGCAGTCCATCCTTGGCGAGGCCATCGGCGAAGCCGTGTCCATCGCCTTCGCAATTGACGAGGCGTACTTCGGTGACGTGGAGAAGGAAGTCTCCTCCACGGTCAACGGCAGCCAGTACAAACTCAAGTACAAGGCTTCACGGGACATCCGTGGCAACCACGGCGTCATCGTCGAGTACGGACTCATGGCCGGTCTCGATCCGAACCGCGCCCTCGTCTTCGCGCTGCAGGCGCGTGGCGACAAGTTGCTCTCCCGTGGCTTTGTGCAGCGCAACCTCCCCATCTCGCTCAACGCGAGCGAGGAGGAGCGTGCGATCGATATCGAAGAGATGCGCGATTCGATGAAGGCAAGCATTGCCTCCCTCTCGAACGCGATCCCACAGATGGTGATGCAGGGCCAGAACCCCCTCGATGTCATCGAGAAGATCTCGCTCGTCATCAAGCAGCGCAAGAAGGGCGTGTCCCTCGAAGACGCTGTGGCCAAGGCGTTCGAGCCGGAGAAGCCGGAACCGAACGAGCCACCCGAACAGGGTGAACAACAGAGTCAGGGCGAACCCCCGATGGGTATGCCCCAACAGCAGCAGCCCCGATCCATGCAGGAACTTCTCGCTGGTATCAACGGCTCTGGAAACGCAACCCTGTCGGGTCGAGTGACCCGCCAGATCCCAATGTAGGAGAAGACATGGCTATTGGTAAGCAGGGTGGACACAAGCCCGCACCGACAAGCAAGCCCATCATCGGCAAGGGAACTCCCGGTTCCGTCATCAAGGGTGGCGGCGTTGCCAAGGGCAAGATGCCCAAGAGCACGTCCGCCTCAGGCGTGAAGGCCCACTGATCAACTGATGGCTACCGTCGCGAGGCCGGACGTGAAGGGGCAGAAGGTTGCGCTGAGTGCGCAATACTACGTCAACCGAGTCAAGTCCGGCAAGATGAAGATCAATCAGGTACCCAAGGGTTTCCGCAAGAACGTACAGGCGATCATAGATCAGCCTGTCGAGACGGTGGCACCCAAGGGCGCAGCGAAGCCGAAGACGGGCGGACGTCCGAAGGCGTGGCGTCCGACCCTTGTCAACGGTGCAGATCCCAACGATCCCATTGTGAAGAAGGGAATCGAGCAGGCGCGTGCCGCGTACAAGGTGAACCCCATCGAGTGGCGTGTCTCCAGGTCTGGTGCCGTCCTTCCGCCCAATGGTGGCAAGGGTCGCCTCAGCGACATCGCCGCTTCCGAGGGTTCGTCTACCAACGTGGAGACCGCTCCCGGCCAGCGTGGGGCCACGTCCCGCTCGGGCAAGCGCACCATTGGAACGGGCAGCGAACCGATCCGCACCAAGACTCGCGAGTCTGGCGCAGAGCGCGTGCTCCGCGACATGGAGACGATCAACTCGACCGAAGGTCGCAAGCGCATCTCCGATGCGCTGAAGGAGATCGAATCCGGCAAGGCGAAGTTGACCGACTTCAACCCCGCAGTCCGCAAGGAGATCACCGCGCTGCAGAATGAGCGTAAGGGGATCGCCAAGAAGGCTGTGAAGAAGGTGGCTCCGGCTGAAGCGCCGCGTGGGATGTCGACCGACGAGATCCGCAAGCAATTCATCGACAAGGCGAAGCAGGATCAGGCCGACGCTGGTAAGAAGTTGGCAGCCCAGCCCAAGCCCCCTCGCCCGCGTCCCGCTGGAAAGTTCAAGCCGGTGAACCCGAGCACGCTTCACAAACCGGGAAGCACCAAGGTCGCGCCCAAGAGTGGTGGCCTGTTCACCAAGGGCCAGACCGCGATCAGCACCAAGGATGGCGTACTACTCGAGCGAGCGCAGAAGGCGCTCGACGCTGGTCTCATCTCACAGAGTGAGTACGGCGACTTCGTCAAGCAGCACCAGATGTCGAAGGATGTCAAGGCCGTCGTCGCGAAGGCCGCTCGTTCCACGAGCGCTCGCGCGGTCGCGGACAAGGCGAAGCCCGCAGTGAAGGGTGAGAAGAAATCAGCATTCAAGAAGGCTGCACCTGCTGCTCCGGCATCGCCCCCGGCAACTACCGACACTGCTCCTTCTGCCCGCTCTGTGAAGAAGGCTCCCCGCCCTGTTGTCAAGGTGACTGAGCCAAACCTTCCGGGCATGGGGCCGAAGGCCCCCGCCGTGAAGAAGGCAGCAGCCGCTGGCAAGAAGTTCAAGCAGACTTCGGTAACGAAGCCAGCAGCAAAACCCAAGGTGAAGTCCTCCCCGAAGAATTATGTTCAGGGCGTCATCGAGGATATCGGCAAAGCCGACAAGGGCAAGATCGTTCGCAACGCTGCGACCGATGCGCTTGTCAAGGCTGGGCCGGGCAAGGCCGCGAGGGCTGCGAAGTTCGTGCTCGAGACCGCGATGGTTGCACCCATCGTCAAGCAGTTCGGAAGCATGACGGCCAACGGGGTCAATACCGCAGCGAAGTTCCTGACGGGTGGTGGCTCGGCTCCCAAGCCGAAGTCGACCGGCAACCTCAAGGGTTCGATCAACGCGCGTAACACGGGTGGCGCGATGCAGCGGACGAAGAAGTTCGCCGCTGCTCCTCCGGTAACCGGAAACATCAAGGCCACCTATACAGTGAAGCACGGCGACACTCTTTGGGATATCGCCGGTGCCCACAATACGTCGGTGTCAAAGATTCTTGACGTCAATCCGATCATCAAGAAGCGCAAGGAAACCGGCAAGGTAAGCATCTTCGCTGGCACGAAGGTGCGAATCCCTAAGAAGTAGGAGTGGAAGCAATGGCTCAAGGATATTCCGAGAACCGTGCTCCCGTAAGCGGGCCGGGGAAGTTCTCACAGCGTACCGATCGACAGGGCGTTCAGGCATTGCCGAACGCGGGGTACGGAGAGTCGAAGGACTTCGAGCAGATTCAGCAGGGTGCTCCCATGGAGCGTCAGAAGACACCGAGCGTGACCCCGCTGTCTGCCCCGACCGCTTATCCAGAAGAGGCCATCGGCTCCGGCTCCCGCATCAGCGGTGGGCCGGGGCCGGAGGCGCTTGGGATGGCAACGCCAGCCGAGCAGTTGCTCACCGATCTCGGCAAGATCGGCCAGTACCTCCCGCTCATGGAGATGTACGCCAACTCGCCAATGTCGAGTGGCACGATGAAGTCGTTCGTTCGCTACCTGAGGAGTCAGCAGCAGTGAACGTCATGAAGAAGTTCGAGGAACACCTCGAATACCTCGGGTTCGATCTCGCGCCAGTGGCGTGGGATCTAGCCCACATGAACTTCGCATCCGATGAAGATCGGATCGCGCTCGTCCAGCAGTTGAGCGGAGAGGGTACGAATGGCGAAGCCACTCCCCAATAACCTAGACGAGTTCCTCAAGGGGTCGCAGTCGACGAAGGTTACTCCCCCGAACAAGTCGTTCCTCGCCGATCAGCGCATCAAGCAGCAGGCGAACGACGGCACGCTCGTCGGCAAGGCGGAGACCGTGGTGGCCGACACCGTCGGCAAGGGCATCCAGAATGCGGCGGGCAACCCCGTCATCGGCGCGTTTCTCAATCCCGCACTCGCGGCCATGACCGCCTTGCAAGAGCACGTCATCGATCCGATCTCGCAGGAACTCTCTGCCGTGGCGCTCACGCCCTTGGCGAACAAGGGATCGCTTGCGGAGAACTGGGCCTTCGCCCACAAGCAGGCCAAGAAGATCTCGTTCGGTCAGGCGGGCCAGACGCTCGCTGCGCACACTCCCGTTGGTCAAGTCATCAGTGGCATGATCCCCGACTCGGTGCGCCCGACGTTCATGGACAGCGACTTCAACATCTTCAACGACAAGAAGCGCAACAAGGCGTTCCGCGATGAGTGGGCTGGAGTGCTCCTCTCGGGAGGCAGCGACTTCGCACTCGGAGTGCTCGGCTCCAAGGGCGGCTCTGCCGTTCGGAAGATGCTCACCACCAAGGCCATCGGATCGCGTGCGATCGAAGCAAGCGCCGAGGGTCTTGCCGCGTATGCGGCAGACGCCGAGAAGGCCGTGGCCGACATCGCGAGTGGAAATGCCAAGCGTTCCACTCTGGCGACCATGATCGAGGACGTGGCGCGTGAGACGCGCCCCGAGGTTCTCATCACGCACCCGCTCGTCTCGACGAGCAACGACGTCAATCGCGCTGCCACGATCCTGTCGCAACTCACCGAGCCTGCGCAGATCAAGGACTACCTGCTCGCGGAGAAGGGCGACACGGTCGCCCTCGAGAATCTCTTCCAGTCCGCTCCCTCCGTTGCCGACGTCCTCGACAACTACGGGGTCAAGGAAGTCAAGCCGCTGTGGGATGGCAACCTCGCACAGATCCACGAGATCCCTGACGCGAAGTTGTCTGCCCGACTCAATGCCGTGCTCGGCGATCTTGCCAAGCGCAACCCGACGCTCGCCAAGGCGCTCGATGACTTCGCTGCCGAGAAGGCGCGAGGCATCGACCTCAATCCCTACCAGCCGTCACGCTTCGGATCCGTCGAGCGCCTCTTGGCGCTCAAGGACGAGGCTAAGATCACCGCTGCGCTTGGGGAGTTCCGCCCTCTGGGCGAGGGTCACTGGCAGGAGCGTGTGTACAACACGACCGCGTATGACCGCACCGTCCGCTTCATCCAGTGGGCTGGCTCGGGTCGTGCGCAGGGTCACATCAACATCACGAACCCGCGCAAGAACGAGGCGGTCAATGACCTCCTCTCCGATCTCAACAACTCGGTCGCGCTTAGTGGCGCTGCTCATGATGAGTTCAAGCGCATCTCTGCTGCACGCTTCATCACGGCGCGTACGGACAACGAACGCGCTGCCGTGATCGCGGATATAGAGCAGGAGACGCTCATCCGTATCGCCAAGCACTTCGGCGTCGAGGGACTCGACGACGCCCGCGGGGATGCGGCGAACTTCATTCGCCGTTGGCATCAGGGACAGTTCTCGGAGAGCCGTCAGACGGCGTGGGACTCAGTCCATAAGAACGAGGGCGTTACGGTTGCCGATGATGGCAGCATCGTTGTCACCGATCTCGTGCTCCGCTCGAACGCTGCGCAGACCATCCCGATGATGGACTTCAACAAACTCGAGTTGGAACTCGAAGCGCTGCTCAAGCATCGCTCCACTCAGCCGGGTCAGTTCACGGGTGAACTCGCCGACACCGTCTTGGGCACGAAGCAGCACTCGCTGCACAAGACCATCGTCTCTGCCGAGGAGTTTCTCGACCACGCGAACTTCGTGTTCTCGAACCTCAATCTGCTGCGTATGGCGTACATCCCGAAGAACTCCATCGTCGATCCGCTGCTCCGCGCAGCGATGGCAACCGACAGCATGTTCGGCGTGGACAACATCCTCCCCGGCCTGAAGAACATCGCCTACAACCGCACCCGTGCGATCCAAGCAGGCGTCAGCCGCGTGACCAACAAGGGAACGGCGAAGCGTCTGACCAAGGAGATCGCCGTCATCCGTGGCGACATCATGAACTCGCACGACGCGGTCACGGCTGCTGAGAAGTCCATGGCCGCATCCGGAGCGAAGATCCGAGAGATCTCGGCAGAGATCGATGAACTCGACAAGTTGCGGAAGAAGACGAAGGATCTCACCGCGAAGGCTGACATCGAAGACAAGATGCAGGAATTGTCCGACCTGCGCCGCGATCACGCGAACACGATCAGTGAGCAGAAGTTGCTCCGCGACGAGGCGCGTGATGCGCGGACTACAGCAGCGAACGCTGCCACGGTCAAGCGAGAGGAACTCATCGCTGCCACGGCCAAGGCCCACGGCCTCGATGCTGCGCGTCGCTACGCTGGTGAGCAGCGTCTCGGCTTCGAGGTGGACGGAGTCCACTACGACATCCCGTCCCTCGCTGACCGGAACGTCAAGGGTACCGAGGCATTCTTCGCCGAACTCGACTCCGGTCAAGACTTCTACGCCGCCGCCCTGCAGTCGTCGTTCCAGCGCCGTGTCGCCAATCAGGCGTCGCGCTGGGTGAAGATGTCGTTCAAGGAGAACCCCGACGGGTACATGAACGCGCTGTCCCACGTTGCCAACCGTCAGTTGCGCAACGACGAGGTGGCCCGCATGGTGCTCGAGGGCGCGGGAACCAAGCAGATCGTCGACTGGATCTATTCCGGCCCCGGTCGCAAGTACCTTGCTGCCATGTCGAACCGACTGGGCGTCGCCGACAACGCGGTGACGCGTGACGTCGTCGAGCAGTGGGCAGACCAGACCTCCACCCTCATCCGATCGATGTATCCGGACGAGGAACTGCGCGGGATCATCCTGAAGCGCAAGGTCTCGACCGAGGAGATGGGCGAACGCCTCGGCGGTCGCACCGATCTGCTGCCCGAGGTCTCCGGCCCCGACGTCAAGTTGATGGAACTGTCGCCCGGATCGCGAGCAGCGTACCGCGCGAGCGCATTCACCGAGAAGGGCTGGCGCGTCCTCTCTGGAGTGGAGAACCGGCTCGTCCGTAACCCGCTCTTCCTCAAGTACATGGAGGATTCACTCAAGCGACAGGTGCGCATGGCCCGCGCTGCGGGCAAAGAGGTCTCGGCTGACCTCGTGACCAACCAGATGCGCTCGGTTGCGCAGCGCGAAGCGCTGCAGCGAGTGGAAGGCGTGCTCTACTCGGCACGCCGCCAGACAAATATCGGACATTACGCCAGATATGTCATGGCATTCCCCACCGCGTTCTTCAATTCGCAGGTTGTGGCTGCGAAGTTGATCGCGAAGAACCCGATGAACGCATACTGGTACACTCGAGTGACGCAGGCGGCTGATGTCTTCGGAACCTACGAGGATCGCGACGGGAATCACTACACCAACCTGCAATCCGTGCCCGCTGGCACGCCTGTGACGGTCACCCTGCCCTTCTATGACGAACATGTGCCCGATTGGATGAAGCCAGCGCTCAATCCGTACACGGATTCGCGCGGCGGGGGGTTCAAGATGAACCCAAAGCAGTTGGAGTTCATGATTTCCGACCCATCCGTCGCGTTCTTCGGCTCCCTTGGGGTCTCGGAACTCATGGCGCTGACGGCAGAGCACTCATTCCTCGGCGCATATGCCGAGGATATCGTCAAGGGCATGCGGGAATCGCTCGGAGACAGCGTCTTCGAGTCCTCCATCCTGTATCAGGGATACCCCACCGAGGGTGAGACCTTCGTCCAGCGTGCCGCGAACTCCATGCTCCCCGGATATGCGCGTTCCGCGCTCGATACCGTCATGGCAGGGGTGTTCGGGAACACCGATGGCTTCATGAATGACACGCGGTTCGCCTCCGATATGGCAGCGAACTACAAGGTCGCTGTCGCCAAGTGGTACCGAGATGGAATGCAGGGGACGCGGCCTAATGTTGCAGACTCTATCCAGAGCACTTCACTGTTGTATGGGTTGCGTGCAATCCTGCAATTCAACGCTCCCATCTCCACGACATTCGATCCTGTAACTGCAGCGATGACGCGTTACTATGGTAACGCGATCGACGCGAACAATGGCGACTTCAAGTTGGCTGATCAGCAGATGGTCGAGAACTTCGGCATCGATGCGCTCGCACTCATCGGATCCAGTTCCAAGAACAGGGCTGGGTTCCGTAATACGAACACCGACATCAAGATCCTGCGTAAGAATAAGGATCTCGTCGAGAAGATCTTCGCGGATACCGCGAACATGGAACTCGCGGGCATGCTCTCCGATGGCTACTCCGACATCACCAAGGAGTACAGCACCGAGGTCGCATCGATCTACAAGAATATGACCTACCCCGGCACGGGCGTGGATCTCATGGAGACCAAGGGGCCGGAGGATCTGTACATAGATCCTCAGGTTCGCATGGGTTGGTACGAATGGGGGCGCGCCACTGACTGGCGCGATGCCAAGATGCGCGAGTACGGCATCAAGTCGACGTACTCTGCTTCCTACAAGACCAGCGGTCTGTACTCCAAGATGAAGGATCTCGAGGCACAGGTTGTTGCTGCCTATCCCGCATGGGATAGCGTCCGTCGCTCTGCGGCGACTGACTTCTGGACACAGACCATGAAGGTCGTGAACATCACGGTCAGCAACAAGAAGTGGATGAAGCAGCAGACCGGAGCCAACGCTGAGAAGTGGGGCGAGATCGCATTCTGGGCAGAGCAAGCGAACAGGTTCAAGCAGGCGCTCGACTCGCTCACCGCGAGTCGTCAGGACACGAAGCCGCTCAAGGCAGCATGGGCAGAGTGGCACAACCAGTACGTCGCTGAGAGTGGAACGGAGTTTGCTCTGTTCGCTAATCGCTGGCTGGATCGGATGCCCGAACTACGAGATGAGAGTGATCAGGCATGACCAACCCCACGCCCAAGCCTGCACCCACGGCGAATCCCGGTGGCATCGTTGCTTCCAACCTTGGCGGATTCGATCCGAACAAGCAGTTCCCATCGTCCGGACTCGGTCAAGTCTATGTCATCGACTTCAACACGCTCGACATCATGAGGGACGACGAGGGGGATCCTCGTCTCGTCGATCCCTCTTGGGCGAATGACTACTACGACGTGGCGAAGAAGAAGTACTCGGACAACTGGAACCGAATGCTCTCGTTCTTCCCGCAGCATCCGACGGACAAGGGAATGACCACCGCTCTCAAGGATGCCGTGACATGGCAGTCGCTCGGACGCACAAAGGATCCGCGCCACTTCCTCAACACCTACGACTTCGGTGCCATCAAGGGTGGCACTGGTGGTGGATCCGGTAGTGGCGGTGGTGGAACCACGCGACAGGCAGTGCTCTACAGTGAGTCTGCTGCCAAGGCCACGGGCAATGCAGCGTGGCAGGAAGCGCTCGGGCGCGACATGACAGACCAAGAGTTGAAGGCCTTCACCAAGGCAATCAACTCTGCATCCAAGCATGACCCAAACATCTACGGCGCAGGGTTCCAGAAGGTCGGTCTCAACGCGCAGCAGTTCGCGCAGGATACGGCTCAGAGCAAGGAAGGCTACGCCGAGCGCAAGGTCGGCATTGACTTCATGGGCGTACTCGACAAGTTCATCTCACAGCCCACGATGATCGAACAGAAGTTGGCGCAGTAGCATGAAGAAGGACACCCTCGATACCAAGGCGCTCGCCAAGAAGTATGGCGTGGCTGCCGCCACGCTCAACGGCAATCCCGAATTGACGAACATCTTCAAGTTGGCGATCCAGCGCAACTGGCAGGATGCCGACATCCTGAACGCCATCACCAATTCCGAGTGGGGCAAGAACCACACGAAGACGTGGATCGAGATTGAGAAGGAGCGGCTGGCGCAGCCGAAGATCTGGGACTCGGTCATCGCCAAGACGTCGAAGACGATCAAGGATCAGTACCTCGCCATGGGTGCCGAAGTTCCGTCCGATACGGAACTTGCCAATATCGCGAATCAGACACTGCACGGTGGCGATCTCGTCGGTGGCAAGTGGGAGAACTACGACGAGTCGTGGCTGCAGCAGAAGATCGCTGGCGCGATCGACTTCACCAAGACCATGCAGGTCGGGGGCCAGTCGCTCTTCGATCTGTCCGGCAAAGCCGAAGAGGTCGCCACCTCTCTGTATGACACGGCACACAAGTACGGACTCGACTCGTCCATGTCGAACGAAGCGTTCACTAACTGGTTCAAGACCACGGCCAAGGCCGTGACCGCTGGCACTATGGCGGCGCAGGATGCAGACGATGAGGCGCAGAAGATGGCGATCTCCCGCTTCCCCGCGTACGCGTCCGCCGCAGCACGCGGCGTCACGCTGCTCGACTGGGCAGATCCGTGGCTCACTGTGGCCAAGGATGTGCTTGGTGACGCAACCATCGGACTGAACGATGACCTCGTGCAGAAGATCCTCAACGGCTCGGCCAAGGATGGATCACCCCAGCCCATGACGCTGTACGACGCGAAGTTGACAGCACGCAAGGACAAGCGCTGGATGTACACCGAGCAAGCAAAGAACGAGTACACCGATCTTGGCAGCAAGATCCTCAAGGACTTCGGGTTCCTCGGATGACAGATACCACGAATGCGACTGGCATCGCCAGCGCCTCTGAGATCTACAAGGACTTCGCGATGCTTCCGGCATCGATGCGTCCGATCATCGCAGAGAACGCACGCCTGAACAACATGACGCCCCAGCAGTATCTTGATCTGCGGGGTGGCGTCTCTCAGGCGGGCTACTACGGTGACTCGTACACCGAGGGCAAGACGCTCACGGGATCCGAGTATGCGGCTGTGCTCAACGCAGCCGCCAAGGCTGGACTCGCTGGTACCGACATCGGCGCGGCAATCAACGCTGCGTCTGATGCCAAGGCAGCGGGCACGTTCGACATCGCGTCCTTCCTGTCCACCGTGAATCAGAAGACCTTCAAGGGTGCGGGTGCTGGCAACCAGCGCCCGTCTGGCGAGAAGGCCAGCCCAATGGGCACCGCAACCGAGGAGCAGATCCAAGAGCGCAAGAGCGCACTGGATGCGCTCACTGCCATGTTCACGAACGCCGGTCTGGACAAGACATTCACCGACAAGTTGGTCGGTGTTGTCACCAACATGTACGCGTCGAACGTCAACCCAAACGAGAGCGAGATGCTCAACGCGATCTACAACTCGGACGCGTACAAGCAGCGCTTCTCGGGCAACGAAAAGATGCGCCAGCGCATGGCCGCTGGCAAGGCGATGCCCGGAGACCGTCTCCTCAATCCCGCCGAGTACATCCAACTCGAGTCGGACTACAGGGAGTACATGCAGCAGGCTGGCCTGCCCTCTGGCTTCTACGATCAGCCCGAGGACTTCTCCAACTTCATCGGTAACGGCGTGGCGCTGACGGAAGTCAAGCGCCGCGTGGATCTTGCATCCACGGCAGCGAACAACGCTGACAAGTTCACGCTCGATGCGCTCCGTACGCAGTACGGTCTCAGTGCGAGCGACATCACGGCCTACCTGCTCGATCCCGAGCGTGCGCTCCCGATCTTCGATGGTCGTAACACCATCGTCAATCTCGAGAAGGCATACGGCTCAGCCGATGTCGCTGGTGCTGCTGCCCGTACGGGATATGGCGCTGCGGGTACTGCATTCTCTGAGGAGATCTACAACTCGGGCAAGAGCAAGTACGCAGAGTCTGCGTTCCAGCAGGCTGCACAGATGCAGCCGGGGCTCGATCGCCTGAACAAGATCTACGGTGGCGACGTCAGCACCGAGGGCGTGGTGCGTGAGCAACTCGCCCTTGCTGGTGGTACCGAGGCCGGTACCAAGCGTCGCAAGTTGGCATCCAAAGAACGCGCCATGTTCCAGCAGCAGAGCGCAGTAGGACGCGAGTCACTCTCCCGAGTGGCGAACGTCTAACCAATCCCCTCACGCGATCGACCGGCCCGCGTGGGCGTAGTAGTCCGGTAGTCATGCATGTCCGATCTGTCCCACCCCTTGGGCCAGACGCGTTTGCGTGCGACCCGATAAGGGTTTAGCAAAGGGAGCATCACCATGGCATATGACAACGAAGACGAGTACGGCGAAGCCGAGACTCCGCTCATCAAGAAACTGCGTAAGCAGATCTCAGACATGAGCAAGGAACTCGCGGGCAAGGACGAGGTAATCGCGTCCTACGAAACCAACTCCCGCAAGAGCACGGTCGAGTCAATCCTCGAAACCTTCGGCGTCCCGGCCCGAATCGCAAAGTACATCCCTTCGGGTGTAGCAGCAGATGAAGAGTCAATCTCCGATTGGCTCTACGAGAATGGTGCCGACTTCGGCATCGTGCCAGTTGATGGTGATGAGTCGGGAGACGATCCCGATGCAGCCGCTTACGGACTCATGGATGACATGGAGGACGGCGGCTCTGACCCAAGCGTGGGTCAGGATATGTCAGCACGAATCGCTGCGGCCAAGTCGCAGGAAGAAGTGATGGCGATCCTACAGGGCAGGTAATCCAATCCATCAAGTGAAAGGGGGAGGTCATGGCTAATGCCCTTACCTCCACTTCAAGTATCTCCAATCTGATCCAACAGTCGTACGACAAGATGGTCGAGATGTCGCTCCGCTCGGAGCCGCTCTTCCGCAAGTTCGCCGACAAGCGCCCCGTCGATGTAACGAGTCCCGGCTCGTCCGTGACGTTCCAGATCTACAAGGATCTGGCACGCGTCACCGGCACGCTGTCCGAGACCACGGACGTCGACTCGGTCGCTATCTCGAATACCAAGAAGGTCTCCGTGACCCTCGATAACCGTGGCAACGCTGTCACCGTGACCGAGCGTCTGAAGTTGGAAGCCCTCTCGGCTGTCGATCCCGCAATCGCAGACATGCTCGCGTACAACATGCGCGACTCGCTCGATGCAATCATCTACGGCATCCTCGTCTCTCCCGCAACGGGCCGCTTCGACGGCACGGTCGCAGACGACGAGACTGTTGTCAATGGTGCTGACATCAGCGCGTTGACTGGTGGTGCGCAGTACCTCAAGGCAACCGATGTCATGAAGGCCGTTGCCAAGTTGCGCGGCGCTTCTGTCGTCGAGCGCGAGAACGGTGCGTTCATCGGGATGATCCATCCCGACGTCTCGTACGATCTCCGTGTCGAGTCGGCTGCAAACAGCGACGCCAACCGGCGCT
>Ga0213917_1000036_pt1 | contig 42018 bp, 71 predicted proteins | sample McNCre117MG_FD_161051 | JGI IMG/M metagenome (GOLD analysis project Ga0213917, IMG submission 161051) | Freshwater microbial communities from McNutts Creek, Athens, Georgia, United States - 1-17 MG | ecosystem: Environmental > Aquatic > Freshwater > Creek | place: USA: Georgia | collected... | reverse complement strand
AGCCATCGCCAGAGCCATCGCCATAGCCATCGCCATAGCCATAGCCATCGCCAGAGCCATCGCCATAGCCATCGCCAGAGCCATCGCCATAGCCATCAATAAATTTTTTATTTTTCCCCATAAATTGTACCTTTTGATTTTTCGCTACATGGGATTAGCTCGCAAATCCCTGATAAATAAATTAGTGGATTTTCTACATCAATTTTGCACTCATCAATAGAAATACCTGCTTGCGCAACACCAGACAATGCAACGCCATCTCTTGCTTTCCATTTCCATAAACGCTTAGAATTTTCAAGTATTACGTTTTCCCCATCAATACTTACAACTTTTCCCACATGTACACCCGCTGCATAGCATCTTGCGATACAATATTTACCAACAAAAGGGTGATCTTTTTTTTGTTCTCCTGTTGTGCCAGAAAACAATTTAAAAAGTTCTTTTGCTTGTGAAATAGTTAATTCATCAATATTCATATTTATATCCTAATTTATTTTGCCAACATTAAGCGGTGCTGGCTTCGCTATTTAATTCTTGGCACGATTCGCAAATATCAGACTGAAATTCATCTTTTTCTTCGCAATAATCGTTGTGGCATACTTTGCATGACAGCAAAACTTCGCCAGCATGTAGGAACTTATCAAACGGCGTTACGTGGTCATAGTGCATTTTATTTCCTCGCATTGTATTTTGATTAGTGTGGATAAAACCATGATCTTTGCAATCAGCTCTTGGTTTGCGTTAAGCCCGCCATAATAATCAAGTTCCGTGGCAAAATCGATTGTTTCTTCGTTGATTTTTCCCAGCTTTTTAATCAATTTCTTGGTTTTTTGTTTGGTCATTTCCCACATCCGCTGAATCAATAAACGTACTTTAACAAGTAAATTTTTCAAACGCAAGCTATTTTTTTAGTTTTTACGAGAATTATTTTTTTGTTGTTTTTGGGCTTAATAAACGTTGCAAAATTTTAGCGTGGCGGTCATAATTGAAGCGTTACAACAACGGGAGAATGAAATGGTAGTTTACGGCGAAGATGACATGGATGCGATTTTGCAGGTATTTATCGCTAACCCTGAAAAGCGTTTTACGAACAAAGAGATTGCAAAACTTTCTGATACCCCGCCAAAAATCTGCATTGAAATTTTGAAAAAATTTGTTGCGGATGGGCGCATCAACCACGGCGAGCAAAACAACGATTGCTATACGACTTACTACATGCAAACGATTGTAGCGGAGAACGGGGGAATTGCCAAAACGTATGTTTTTCGCGATCAAGCAGTAATCGCACTTTTTGGGGATTATCAAAAAAATGTTTGACCCGAAACCGGATGCAGTTGCATACTTCCGCGAACGCACAAATTTAGATACGCACTACATCCACACGCGCAAAGCATGCGTATGTGGTAAACGCGTAACACTTAAGCAGCTAACACAATATGGACAATGCAATTCATGCAGAAAGGTAAAAAATGGAATTAGTAAATAGGGAAGAGTTTAACAAGCATGCAAAAGAAGCAAAGGGCATTCGGGAGGCATTGCGATACCCACCGCACGTGCGCGAAGAGTGGGAGGACTTGTACAAGACGCATAAAATGGTCGGGGCATTTGAAAGCATCGCCAAAATCTGCACAGATGCCACCCATTGGATGCCACTACCATCCCCCCCAAAACCGGAGGAAGAATAATGGGAACATGGGAAGAACAAGCAAAGCCAATCTTGCTGAACGGCTGGGGATTCCCGAACGATTCGCAATCCGACAAATTGTGGTCGCACATGGCAAAAATCACGAAAGCATTTTTCACCGAACTGGAGCCTGAAGGGATTTTACAATGAGGAGCCTATCGCACTTGGAACGCATCGCCATGGAAACTGTTAGGCAGCAGGGATGCGTATTAAGCAGCTCACTGCCAACACGCTCGCAAAACGGCATGCGTGAATTGCCGTCGGATATACCCGGTGTGCGTATATATAAGAACCTTGTCAAAGACGGTTTTTTAAAACGGGAAGAAGTCGTAGATTCTTTTGGCTTTGTTTTAGCGGGGAATAAATGACCCCAACAATAATTGGCAATTGCACACTATACAATGCGGATTGCTTGGATGTGTTGCCAAAGCTATCGGAAGTAGATGCAGTGATAACCGATCCACCTTACGAAAAAGAAGCGCATACAGAAATGCGGCGTTCTAGGTTGGCAATAAAAAACAAAGTTAATGACGTTATCGATTTTGATTCGATAGACGAAAAAACGCGGGATGCTATTGCGGAATACTGCGCAGAGTTTTGCGATGGCTGGACTTTGATGTTTTGCCAAGCTGAAGGAGTGCATTTGTGGCGTGCTGCGGTCGAGAAATTCGGTGCAAAATATAAACGCGCAATGGTATGGATTAAACCAGATTCGTCACCTCAATTTAACGGGCAATGTCCAGCTCAGGGGCATGAAAGTATTGTGGCGGCATGGTGCGGGAAAGGCGCAAGCAAATGGAACGGTGGCGGCAAGCGCGGCGTGTTTACGCACAATTGCAACACTGGGCGATTTGGCGGGCACCCGACAGAAAAGCCAATTCCGTTGATGAGCGAATTAGTGACGTTGTTTTCTAATAAGGGAGAACTAGTACTTGACCCGTTTATGGGCAGCGGAACTACGGCTATTTCCTGCACCCGATCTGGTCGTAATTTTATTGGGATTGAACGAGACAAGAAATATTTTGACATTGCGTGCGAAAGAATCAGAGCAGAATACGCGCAGGGTGATTTTTTTAGGGGAAAATGAAATGACTGAATTTGAAAAAAACTTGGCAGTACTGGAAAAGTCATACGAAAAAGGCAGGCTGTTTGAAATAAACTATGAACAAGGTACTTGGGAATGCGATGGAATCGACAAAAAAGGGAAAATGTTTTTAATGCGGCGTAAAGATTTTGTCGAAGAGGTAAAATTACTACATAAATTACGGTTTTTGATTAGACCAAGTAATGGAAGTATGGATTATTTCTGGGATTTAAAACGCCTTTCTTTGCATATCCCCGTCTGGACTAGATTTCCAAGAGATGTGCCAAAAAACCTAATAATGGATTTTTCTTTTTTAGAAAAAAACACATTACACCTTGTATATGATTTGAGGGACATTGATGAACAAAAAAACCAAACTAACTAATACGCAAGTGCGTGAAATTCGCGCAAAATACATGGCTTACATTATTGGCTATCCGCGTTTGGCAAAAGAATACAACTGTGGCGAAAGCACTATTCGCGACATTGTTACATATAGGACACGGAAAAACGTTCTTTGATTGAGTTATTTTTTTAGCGTGGTATAATGCAAATAGGTGGAATTCCACCGAATTAAAATGGAGAAACAAATGAGAAAAATTGTACAGATAACCGCAAACAACAGGGCTTTGTTTGCCTTAAGCGATGATGGGAAAGTATTTGTTGCCAGTCCTTATCCAAACACAACTTGGCTAGAAATGCCGGACATTCCGCAAAATGATGAACTCGAAAAACTCATAAAAGCTGGAACAAAAGCATGGTCAGACGTTCCAAACGCCACGGAGTTTGTAGATGATCTACGTGGTAATGATAAAAGCATTATAACCATTAAAAATGATGAATCACTAATAGGAGGGTATGACCATTCAAAGCCTGTTGATTCATTTTATTCCATGCCATTTAACATGCCTTAACGATTGGTATGTCGCCTGACGAGTACGATGAAAATGAGGTACGGGAAGCTATTCAGGTGCTTGCAAAAAAACTCCTATCCGTAGGCATCAAAGAAGAAATGCCAGTATTTGTACTTAAGCCTACTGATTTATATGCTTCATATGCTATCTGGAATTGGATGGATAATTTGAGGAGCAATACGAAAAAATATAGTAGTGCGGCGCAAATTCATACTGCATTTAAACAGTGGAAGAAAGAAAATCCAACAAGAGTAAAGGAGCCAGACTAATGCGCTTATTAAACGATGTTGCGAGATGTAATGGTGTTGGTTACGACGAAGGAAATGGCATGGAGTGGCGCGAAGGTTGCGAGAACTGCGCCCGCCGACTGTGCATTGTTGCAGGTCATACGCATTGGTGGATAGAGCCTCCCCCGATTATTTCGTTTGAATGCGAATTTCTAATCCCAATGGAGAAAGCAAAATGATTAAATTTACAAAAATCACAGAGGATAATTTGCCTGAACTAGGCGTGCCAGTTATTTTGGCATGGGAGAAAAATCCGTTTCAGAAAACAAATAAACCGTTTGTCGGATTCAGTGCATATAAGCGTACTGATTACGAAGAAGGGTGGCTGTGGGAAGAGGTCACTGGCGCAGAAGAAACTATGGACTGGGAAGATGATTGCATGCCAACGCATTTTGCTATTTACCAAGAATTTTATATTGATGAAAAATAACTATGAGAAGACAAATAGACATGACGCGCACCCAGTGGTTTAAAAGTTGTAAACCTGCACATGATGGCGTGTACGAAGTTAAATTGTTTGGAAGTGAAGGATATTATTGCCTATTTAAGCATGGTAAATGGGGCATGACGGGAATTTCACCTAAAGATGCTATTGCTTGGGTAATTCCGTCAAGAAACCAAAACAGAATATGGCGCGGATTAGCTGTAAAGCCTAAATAACATTGGAGAAATAATGAGCGTATTACAAGCAACAAGCGCGGGCGTTAAAGACATGGCGGACGGATCACTTCGCATTACGCTAGAATTTGAACCTCGCCACGCTAAAGAAGCCTATTCGTTATTTGGCGCGCGAGGGACAGCATGCGCAGTTGCTGCATTGACGCAAGACGCATCATTGCAAGCCGCGCAAAAAGAAATGCAGGCGGAAGAGCAAAAAGGACAACCCGGTAGTTTGTGCATAATGGCGTGTAATTTTTGCAATGACCCGCAGTTTAAAAAATGGCTGATAGCATCCGGTATATGCGCACAAGATTATTTAGCAGAAGAAATAGAACCGAAAGAAATAATCCTTATGTGGTGCGAGATTGAAAGTCGAAAAGAACTCGACAATAACGACGAGGCTGCTAATATTTTTCACAACAAATTTAGGAAGCCATTTATTGCATGGCGGAACGCGCAACAATGAAGCGTACAGGATTTGTGCGTAAAATTCCCGCGCCAGTATCGCCAGAACAACGCCAAAAGCCACAAAAGAAGTGCGCCGTCAAAACGTGTAGGGCTTTGTTTACGCCGCGCACCATTACACATAAGGCATGCACGCCAGAATGCGCATTGATAATAGCAGAGGATGTGCGTAAGAGAAAGGAACGCAAAGAATACAAGGAAAGAAAAGAAAAGCTAAAATCTCGCACAAATTATGCAGAAGAGGCGCAAGAAGTTTTTAATCGATACATAAATTTGCGAGACAAAAATAAGCCATGTATAAGCTGCGATAAACCAGCGCATAAAGGTGTTAGAAATGCATCACATTACAAATCACGGGGAGCCTATTCCGCATTACGGTTTAATCTTTGGAATACAAATACTTCTTGCTATAGTTGTAATTTTGAAAAAGCAGGCAACATTGGAGAATACCGCCCGCGCCTGATTAAAAAAATAGGCATAGAAAAAGTGGAATTTCTCGAAAATCATCCACGTTCGCGTATTTACGACAAAGACTATTTAATCAGGTTGAAAAACATTTTTTCGCGTAAAATAAAGAGACTAAAATCACGCATTGAATAAAGGGGAAATCATGAGTACAAAAACCTACCGCATATCGTTTGACATTGAGTGTGGTGCATTTGCATCTTCCAACGAAGATTTAAGAGAGGAAATAAAAATACAAATTAAAAAAGAAATTCCCTATTTTTTATTCATGGAGGATCATTGTTATGAGGTAGAAATAAAAGATTTTTTAATCGTGGAGATCGACAAATGAATAAAAAATTGTTAGCAGTATTTCATTTTATATTTTTTTAATCAATTTTGCCATATTTTTTATGCAATGTATGCTACTCAATGTAATTTTATTGCTGTTATGGCATCAGGTTTTTTTATGTTTAGTAATTTTTTGCTTTTTATGGCGGAAATGGAAGATTTAAAATGAAACGAATGACAGCAGCAGAAGCGTTGAAGGCTGGATATTTCAGGCTACATGGAACCAACAAAGCCTTTAATTCCGAAAAAGGCGAAACGGTTGAATTGTTTACACCATTGGAAGCAGAAATGTTGGAAATTTTGGATCAATGCCTAAACGAACTTGATTATACAAAGGACGCGCCAAATCTTTATAGTAAAGTATATTTTACAATCAAAAAAGCGCGAGGCGAAGCATGAAAACACTTGGAGAAAACTTGCGGCTATCGCAATTTGATTTTTGCCTCGACGCTTATAACTGCGGAGCGGCGTTTTACGGCGAACCACTATACGTTGCAGAACTTAGTATTGGCGGACAGCGTAACATGACTAAAATTGATGATTTAGATGGCGATATTTACTATGCGGACATCATCACTGGATCGCTGTATACAGAGGACGGCATTTGCATGACATCGAACAAAATTACCGCCAAAAATTTCCAGCAGACGAAAGAAAAAATCAAGAAAAAACACGTTGCACCTATGCAACAAAAAAATTTAGCGGGTAGTGAGCTGTTTTAATGTTGCGCACTGCCGGAAGTTCTGCTATGATTTATTCACATTCAGCTTAGTAACCTGAATGCTTCACAGCGAAGTGTCAAATATTATTCAGAGCACTTTCAAGGATGACATGGGCTTTTGTCCGGTCTTCGCTGCGGACAATTTTTCCTGCTGGCTACTAACCAGCTTTCCTTGAAAGTGCTTTGATGAACATTGTTTTAAAGCCACGAGCAGATATACATAAGTGCATAGGCACTCCAAGCGATTTATGCAGCCGCTGCATTCGTAAAATCGCGCCAGAGCATGAAAAACAACAATGGACGCCACCATCAATTATCGTGTCTGAAATATGTGTGAATTTTGCTGATTTAAATAAATATCAATTTTTATTTAAAGGGAAATAAAAATGGACAAAATTAAAATCAACAGTTTTCAGCTAACGATAATTCATTCAGACAATGGAAATAATGAAATATTTTTCCAGTCTGGGTTGGAAGGTGAGGAGGAGGATTATCAACAAAATTCCATTTCTATTGAGGATGCCTATTTATTGGGTCATGCTTTATTAAAATTATGCGAGGGGAGATAAAGATAAAATGCACCATTACCCCCATCACATCGGCGATTTTCGCTCAGGAACAGTAAATATGACGCGACAAGAGCGGTGGATTTATAGAGACATGCTTGACGTTTATTATGATCTTGAGAGACCGCTACCTTTAGACCAAGAAAGACTTTGCCATGAGATTGGAGTAAGAGCGGACGAAGAGAAAAAAATAGTTACAGAACTTTTGCGTTTTAAATTTGAAAAATCGAATGACGGGTATCATCATAGAAGATGCGATGCTGAAATAGCAATTTACCATTCTAAAGCTGAAACAGCAAAAGAAAATGGAAAATTAGGTGGGAGACCAAAGAAAAATAGAAACCTAGAAAAACCCAGTGGGTTTATTTTAGGTTCTGATTCGGTTGCTACAGCTAACCCAGGAGAAAGCGGATCAGAAGCTAACCAAGAACCAAGAACCAATTTAATTACTACTAACGTAGTAATTGCCGCCAGAAATTCTGGCGACGATGCGCAGCAGTCACGTCTTCTCATCGAAGAAGCTCCGGAGGACACGGCATTTGCAAACTGCCCTCATCAAAAAATTATTGACCTTTACCATGAGGTTTTGCCTATGTGCCCAAGAATTCGCGATTGGACGGCGGCAAGAGCAACGCAGCTACGCGCTCGATGGAATGAGGATAAAAAACGTCAGAATTTAGAGTACTGGCGTGGGCTATTTGAATACATTTTGTCATGTAATTTCTTAATTGGCAATTCTGGGAACAAACCGTTTTTTGCAGATTTAGAATGGATTACTAAGTCGAAAAACTTTGTGAAAATCCGCGAGGGGAAATATGAGGATAGAAACTAATGCAAACAACTGACAGAACAAAATCGATCCACGCAGAACAATCAATAATTGGTGCATTGCTGATTGATAATGAATCAATAAACAACATCCCTGATTTAAAGGATGAATATTTTTATAATTCTGAACATCGGGCATTTTTTGGCGAAATTGTACGGCAAATTACGGCTGGGGAAACGGTGGATGCAATCAGCATTGGATCGGCTCTTGCTGATAAAGTTCCGAACTGCATGCGGTACATTACTGAAATTGTTAATTCAACACTTAGCACGAGGCAGATAAAAGCGCATGCGGAAATTGTTACGGAGTGCGCATTGCGTCGAGCATTGTCAGCGACAAGCTCTGAATTGCAAGAAATTGCAACAACATCGCATGAAAGCATTTATTCAATAATTGATGCTGCAGCAACAAAAATTGAAGAATTGGGGCAAAAGAAAACTCGGAAAGACCCAATTAAATTTTCTGATTCACTCGGGGATTACGTAGTTGTTTTGGAAAAACGCATGGATGGCGGGATCAAGCCTATAAGCACTGGGCACGTTGATTTGGATAAGAAGCTAGGGGGAGGTTTTGAAAGAGGCACACTAACGGTTTTGGCTGGTCGACCTGCGATGGGGAAGTCTGCCGCAGGACTGGATTTTTGCAGAAGCGTAGCAAACGAAGGATTTTCTGCTGGGTTTTTATCCATGGAGATGGACATTAGGCAAGTAAATGACAGAAATATTGCCGCAATAGGGAAAATACCGATTGATTGGTTACGGTCACCGACAAGCAAAGACGATTGCGCGGAAGATGAAAAAAATTGGAATAATTTAACGTTTGCAATGCAAAAAGCGCGAGAAATGAAATTTTACATTGATGACGAAACAAATTTGAACATGTTGGAAATCCGAAATAAAGCTCGACAGATTAAGAGAAAAAATGGGCTTGACCTTTTGGTTATTGACCAATTAAGTTTTATCACTGGCGGCGCAAAAGAGAAAAAAACTTATGAGCTGGTCGGGGAGTACACGCGCGGACTTATTGCACTTGCAAAACAATTGGATATGTCAGTTGTTTTACTATGTCAACTAAACCGAGAGTGCGAAAATCGGACAAATAAACGCCCGCAAATGTCTGATTTGGCATTATCTGGCTCAATTGAACAAGATGCGGCGAACATAATTTTTATTTACCGCGACGAAGTATATAATCCAAACTCGCAAGATAAAGGCATTTGCGAGTTTAATATTGCCAAGCAGCGGCAAGGGGAAACAGGCGTTGTTGTGATGACGTACTATGGTCACCAAGCAAGGTTTGAGGATTACGCTGGACGCTGGGAGCCACCACCTCCGCAGCCTAAAACAAAATCAGGATTCGATTAGACAAGGAAAAATGAAAATGAACTACGATGAAAAACAAAATTTAATCAATGCGATTAAAACTCTTGAGAGTTTTATTAACGACATGCCATTTGTTTTCAAATGCCGAAATGAACAGTTTAATGAACTTGAAAAAGAGGCGTTATTATCGATAAACAAATTAAAATCAATGGCTGTTAAGGAATTTGGTTTGACAATTTAGTTTTTTCGATAAAGCAACACACCAAAAAAATACACAATCCGCGTTAAAAATTTGGTATAATGATGACTTGCTTGAGGGAGAATTAAAAATGACTAATGCAAAAATATTGAACACGGTTGAGATGATGCAGGCATTATTGGATGGTAAAGAAATTACTAGGTTTTCATCTAAAGGCGAATATGATGAAAATAAGATACGGTTTAGGATAGTTGGAGATTCCATATCAGATCAATATGGAAATTGTGGAGTATTTTATTCAATGTCGTGTTTAGATTGGGTTATATATGAGGCACCAAAGCTTAAATATACTTTAACGAACGCCATTGAGCACTTAGTAAAAGAATCTGGATCGATCAAGCGCATAACAGAAAAAGGCGAAAAACACTGGTATATGTCTGGCGAGGAAATTAAGTGCTATTTTATTTTTGCGCCGGGGCAATTTAGGATTCCATTTTCATGTTTTGATGAAGATGATTTGGTTGCTGAGAATTATGAGCTTATTTATAATTACTAGGGGATAAAAAATGAAATTTTCTATTATTAAACAAAAATTTGATTTATTGGATAATGGTGAAAGATTAACTTACCCAGATTGGGAATGCAATGAGTATATTTTTGTAAATGATAAAGATGAACTTGTTACGCAGAATGGAGAAAAATTTTCATTTGATTTTTTAGATTCTGATGATTTTATTAACGATTTGTATGTTTTTAACGAGAAAAATAAATCATTAAAGGATGCGCTTGCGCATTTTGCATCAACAGGGCGTGGGTTTAGGCGATGTTTTGAAACAACAGATATAAAAACATGGGCTAAAACTACCACAGGAGGGCTGCAAGCGTCTCTTCGGTACACTGAAATTTCTGTATTATTTACAGAAGATGATCTATCCGCCAAAGATTACGAATTACTTTAAGGAAATAAAAATGCTAGAAAAAGCAATTGATGTGCATCGCGCTTTGCTAAACGTGCAAAACGATATTGGGGTGATTATGGGGTTTGTTCGCGGTGGGAGTGATTTTCTGACGCAGAAAGAACAAGAATACTTTAACAAAGTAAAAAAATCAGACTTAATAGAAGTGCTTTGCCGCGGTATGAACACGCACGATCAAGCAAGTCGAGAACTGAAAGACTTTGTTGATGTGCTAATACACGGAAAGCCTTTGCAAATTTACGGGTGATAATCATGAAAAACTTAAAAATTGTAAAAGAATATGACCGTGGAGTAGAAGTTTACGTCGTAAAAAAACGGTTCTTATGGATTTTTTGGGACTTTGCTGCGAAATTTCATTGTAGACAATGGGCTGAAGAGTTTATTGCGCAGGTCGAGGCAAGCAAAACAAATGGTAGTTAACATGGACATGCAAAAAACATTAGCATTTTTACAGGCTGTTTTTTTAATATCATTTGCCGCAGCTTTTGGATATTTTATTGCAAAACAATGGTTTCAAATATTGCAAATATGCTGGAATATTGCAATTGAAAAACTAATCAAGATGTTTGTCAATAAAAAACAACGCGCAAATTACAATATTTTTCATGACATTTACACCGATCGGAAGCCAAAATGAGCGATAAAAATTTGCTATTAAGCGAAGAAAATATATTCCGTAAAACTGAAAACATTCGAGAAATACTCGGATATTTTGGGATAAGTGTAAGTAAGTTCTGTGATTTTTTTACAATCCAGCCGTATATGTTTTATGATTGTGCTGCTGGATCAAAATTTAATCCGAATATTAACAACATTTTTGAACAATTCCAGCACATTTATTCGGAATTTAAAAATGCAGGGATTGAAAATGGGCGGCACGCGTTGACGATGATAATCGACGGATCAACTACTTTAATGCTAATAAAGCATAATAATGATTACAAAAAACATTTGCAAAAACTTATAAACGATTATATGCTTTTAGCATTTTGCGGCGGGAGCGCGGGATAATAAAATGGAAGAAATTTTTTTTGCAATTTGCGTTGTTTTATTTGTTCAAATTTTAATTGTGTTGTGGTTTCGCAGCGTGCTTTGGGAACACGCGGAAGAAATGAAAGCTTTTCTAAAAAATTTTAACAAATAAAAAACATTGTGATTAAAAATGCAGTTTTACACGTTGATGAGGTGAAAAATGATTGATGTAAAATTTGAAAAATTACACGAAGATGCGCAGGTGCCAACATACGCTACCGACGGATCGGGATGTTTTGATTTTTACGCATGTACTTATGGGCTAAAAACATGCGCAGAATCCGTAACAATTGGCACAGGGATTGCAGTTGAAATTCCGGCAGGGCATGTGTTGTTAATTTTTAGCCGAAGCGGACATGGTTTTAAAAATGATGTTCGTTTGGCAAATTGTGTTGGTGTGATTGATTCGGATTATCGCGGAGAAATTATGGTAAAATTACGCAAAGATTCTATCGATATAAACACGTTAAACATCAACCACGGTGACAGAATTGCACAAGGCATGATGATTCCATTTCAAAAAGTGCAATTTGTCGAAGTGGAAAATTTAATCGATACGGAACGCGGTACGGGGGGTTTTGGCAGCACAGGGGCATGATCAATTGTTTTTTAATACAGGGTAAAATCATGGACGAAATTACATTTGACTTAGCACCAGAATTAAAACTCGCATGTCTCGAAGTTGCTAGCAAGATCGATGGAAGTACGCAAGATCAAATTATTGCTGCTGCTAAAATGTTTTATGAATGGGTTTCAGAGCCATTAAAATCAATTGAAGTCAAAAAGAACGTTTTTGAGATTGTGAAAAGTGAATGAAAACGGTATTGGTATGTTTGTTGGAAACAGTTGATCGTGTAAATTATCTTGTGCTTGATGGGGATTTTTCAGAATTCGACGGATGGACTGGGTTTCAATTCCCCGATAAATTATTAAACGCGGTTGCATATAGTAAAGGTGATTGGCTTGTAAAATTTCCCACAGAAGAAGTAAGAAATGGTGCAGAAGTTATCACTTGCGTGATACAATTAGATTGGGTTTGAATAAGCCTTGGGAGCTTGCGGAAACGCTGGATCGGGTGTTCTCGGTCGGGTTGAAAAGCCTTAATCCCTTTTTAAAAAGAAAAATCATGGTAAAATTAGAAAAAACAGTCATAGTGTTTGGCGTGCCTGTGCCGCGCTGTCAAGCGATTGCAAAATCAGGTAAACAATGTGGTCAACCTTCTGTGCACGGAAAACAACACTGCTGGAACAAAGAGCATCACAATTTTTCGGCGGGGAAAACTGTTGCAAAAAAGCGCGTGCGGAAACCGAAACCGGTTGCAGAATTGAAAAAAGAAGTTGTTAATACGCCGCCAGCAAAAAAAATGCAGAAAAAAACGGAACCAATTAAAAAAACCGTAGCAAAAAAACAGGCTAAAAAACAAGATTATTCGGCAATTTTTACGCCAGAGATAAAAAAGGAAATTTTAGTTGTCTGGGATAAAATCATACTAGATTTTTGGAAGGGTATGCAAACAAAGCATCCGATTAGTGCCTGATATATTCAAAGAAACGTTTTTCTTCTTGCGAAACTAGCATTTCAATATCCATGCTAGTTTCGCAATCTGAAATTGTCCGCGCCAGCTCATACGCCTGATCGTAATTGTGCGCCTCTATAAATTTGTGGACATGCTCAATAATTCGTTCGTCAGTCATTTTTAATTTCAGAAAATAATTTTTGAATTTCGCATTTGCAAAAATAATTCATTTGTTGTTTAATTGCAAGCTCCTTAAATTGTTCTGATAATTTTTTATTTTGCATCTTATCAAGACAATCAATTGCTGAATTGTATTCATTTTTTTCAATGAAAAATTTTGCTTTGTCCACTAATTCAATATCGGTCATTTTAAAATCACCTTTAAAAATAACAAAACAACGGAAATAAAACTCATTGCATTTACGATATGCAATATTTTTACGCTTCGTTTTAAGTTTGCATTTTCAATTCTCAAATCATAATTTTCCTGAGCAATTTCATCTGAAAACGTGTTAATACCAATTAAATGATCGTTGCGAAAATCCACACATGTCATCATTGCCATTTCATTTTTCCATTTATAGTTAAGTTGACTTGCATTTAATGCGCCAGTCATTTTTGTATAGTCCCAATTATGGATAGAATTATCACTCATATATCACCTTGTAAAATAAAGAACAATCGCGCCAAAAATAAAACATGCCCCAGAAACAACATAAACAATGGAATCCACATCGTAATTGTCGCTCATAACATCATTACGGATTCGCGAGAGAAATTCTTTAATTTTACGCATAACATTCTCATTTCAAAGATTTTACCTCATGCAGCACTATTTTCCTGTCCTGAGCGCGTTCAGATTGTAGCTTTTTAGCTACTGCAAATGACTTCAGCTTGCGTTCATTTTCGCGCTTGGATTTGTATCGCCCGCCGTGTTTTTCATCCCATGAGTTCATTTTTTCACCAAGTTTATGCTAAAAAAACAGGTTGATCGGAATGCAGCGGCATTGGTGACCCATGCTCAAATTCAATCGGCACAAACATTGCGCGCCCTTTGTCGTCAAATCCCACAACTCGGTATCGCACTGTTTTCATTTCAGACAAGTAAAATTCTTGGTTTAATCGCATTTTATTCCCCTTGGTTTGACTTCGCGGCTGCGTCGTCTATGTGTTAATAATAGTCCTTAATCTTTTACGCGTCAAGAATTATTTATCCGGTGTTGTTTTAACGTCGCAGGCTCATCCCCAATTAGATCATCGCGCCCTAACCTGCGCAGTGCGGCAATCACACTCGGACGGCTAGCGTATTGATTGGTGCCACGCAAGCGTTTACAGAGACCATACGCCGTCAAATCCCCTCCCGCATCCCGATTGTCGATAATTGTCTGCGCTGCGCTCATAGCGTGTTTTGATGTGTTGCCGTGTAGTTTTTTCATGCAATCCCTTTAAAATGTTACTAAAAAATCTTCAGGCACCAAAATCTCTAGTTTAAAAGCCAACATAACAACATGCGCCGTATTTTTTGCCCATAGTTTTTTCAAAATATTTACTCTATGGAAATTTACCGTGCGCTCACTAATCCCAAGCCGATCAGATATTGCAAAAGTTTTTTCGCCCGCAGCAACAAAAATCAGCACCTGCGCCTCGCGCTCTGTTAATAATTTCATTGTGTGCCGGCGATACGTTGGGTTTTTACAACGCAAAACTATTTGCTTTTTTAAATAATTTAATCTTTCATCGCTCATTTTTAAGCACTCCGCACGTTTAGTTGAATGTGCGACATAACTTTGCTATGTCCGACAATCACATAATGTTCGCTTTGCATCGCAAGACAAAGTGCAGTTGCTGCTGCGCCGCTAGCATCTCTACCCGCATCATGCCGCGTTGTTTTCCCATCTTTTTTCATAGTTATTTCGTAATTTTCGATAGTTTTTGGGAATTGCTCAATTGATATGATAGTAGTCATATTTTCCTCATTTAGTTAGATTGACTTGAAAACATTTCAGAAGCGGTTTTGTTAAATGCTGCTGCGATTGCTTCTTTTGCATCGTGAAAATTGTCTAATAAAAATTTAGCGATTGCATATTTTTGTTTTTCCGTTACTTTTTTGTACCGATTGTTCTCAGCTTCTTTCATCGATTTCGCAATAGTTTGAATTTTTTCATCGCCAATTTTTACACATAAATCCAACATTTGATCTATTGCTAATATTTCTAATATGTGTTGATCGGAAACAGGGGCGCAGTATTTTTGGTTTTTATTGCTTTCATAAACTTCTTTTGCGAAGTCGATATGCATTTTATTTCTCCTTTAATTTTCGTCAGCACAATTGCTGTATCGATGTATGTATCTTACCTTACAATCTTTAACGCGTCAAGTATTTATTTGAGGCTGTTGCAAACGCACACAATAAAAACACAATAAAGAAAGAATAATTATAAAAATCAACGTGTTACGCCAATTTGCAAAAAATTTCTCGTTTAAAATGAAGAAAGAATCAAGAAACCTACAGCAGACAAGACATTCACTAAACTTATAACTAAACCATACGAGTGCAAAAATCACCGAGTTTATATTTTTGTGTTATGCGTTTGAGTTATAACACGCACTATGTGCTATCAGATTGCGAAAAGATATTGAGAATGCGAATTATAATAATAATCGAAATGAGAATGAGAATGATTCGCATTATCGTTACAAATACACGCGCGCTATATTAGTGCTATTGCACTACGCTTTCCAAAAAATCACTGTGAATTTGTCGCACAAGGTCAACTAGTGTTGTTTGCCACCCACTTTCGCACTCGTTGCGCAGCACGCGATCAATCAAATCAATAAGCTCTTTGCTCGTGCGAACATCATGCGGGTGGTCAATCCCATGCGTCATTAAATAACGCATCCACATTGATCCCTGTAGATTGTTTTTAAGCCATTCAAAAACTTCTAAGTTGTCTTTTGTAAAATTTAATTCTGTTTTTAGTTGTTCGAACAATTTTTGTGCGCTCATTTTCTTTCTCCTTTTTTATCTTAGTACAAGGTTCGCAATTCTCTCGAATTTGTCATTATCCATCGCAAACAGAGATAAACTAGTTTCAATTCTGTCAAATTCTTGAATTTTGTCTAAATCTCCACCATACTTTTTAACGTGCTCAATTTTTTCGTTTCTTTTTTCTTGCAAAATTTTACAAATAGCAGAAATTTGCAAACCACGCGATTTTATTCGCATTTCGGTTTCTGGCGTTGACTCGTCTACAATTTCAATTAACATTTTATTCTCCGTTTATTAATTTATACATTCACATTGGCTTAAAAAATCTTTTAAATCCTCAATATGCGCATCAATTTCTCTTTCGTCATAAATGTTGGCAAAAAAATCTGCTGTCAATCTATCGTGAGTTTTGTAATCATTAAAATGATTTGATACGCGGATAAGTGCCTCCCATGATTCTAAAACGCGCCCTTCCCACATTTCCTTTGGTTTTCTTATGTTTATATAAATAGAATCAGATTTTTCCGATGCGCCAACTTTTAAAACGCTAGCTCCGCATTCCTCAACAATTTTAGTGATAATTTCTTCAATTTTATAAACGTCAATCATTTTGGCTCTCCTGTTATTGTCGGCACGTTGTGCGCTGTCCATGTGTTACATCATAGACCTGTTTATTTTACGCGTCAAGCATTATTTATGATGTTGTATTCCCACACGTTGCAAAAATCCAGTTTATTTAACATGAGCCAGCCCAGCCAAACCCCCCCCGAATTCGGGGGGATTAGATTTTCCAACAACCTAATAAACATGATTTATTTTCATAAATCCCCACATCACTATAAATTTTATTCATGTTGTGTGGATAACTTATAATGATTATGCGTTTTTTGCATAATGTTTTAATGAATTTGCTCTTGTTATGTTGGTTATTTTTAATTATTGCTTGAGCTGAATGCGGGATAAAATAACCAAAAGCATTTGCAATCAGGCACTTACATTCCAATGATGCGCAAAAACAACGCTATGCAAAAATAACATTAGGAAATGGTCGAATCGGCTGATATAGTCATCTATATAGTCTTTTTGCGTTACCACTACAAAAGACCGCTGAAAAAGCTGCGCTCAACCAGCCGCTAGGGCTTCCGTTTTAATGTGTAAAAGCATGTATAACTACTGATTTGGCATTATACTTATAATGCTTGCCTGTCAGGTGTAGGTCGAGTATAAGGATCGCTTGCATAGTAATGTGTCGGCGATCCAGTCGATTAGTGATATTGCATAACCCCACTAATTTAGCTATAATATGACCGCAGCCTCTGATCTGCGTACGCGTCGGTTCTAAATGCAAGTTAATCAACTAATTTTCATGGAAAAAAAATGGCAAAATTAAAACTTTTACTAAAGCACAACAATCAGCAACATATCGCAAATTATTGTTTAGCACATTTGATTAAAAATCCCATTGTTACTGATACCGGGTTAGTAATCGGCGATACAGCAGCAACATGTGAATTTACCATTGATCAAGATTGCATCGATGGCGCAATGTTTGATTATGATTTGTCTGATGATCGTTATGCCGTAAGATTAACATTGCGCAACATTGATGGCGATGTATTGTTTACGCCGGAGGTTGTGCATATTGATAGTAGTGCATTGCCTATTGTTGCAAAAATACGATGCGCTGATGTGACAATTTGTATTGCGTAAATTTATGCGCGAAATTAAAGATATTTTAACGGAGTGGGCCGCTTACTTTGTTGATAATTATAAAGTAAGCGGATACCCCAAACAATCCGCATTTGTCAACGAGCGCGTGCAAGATAACAACAGATCGACGGAGAGCTATGTTGACCGCGATTTTCCCGATGACGCAAAAGCGGTTGACGATGAGATTGCGGCAATGTCTCCTCCGCACCGCGCAATCATACATGAGCATTACACAAAGCGCGGGTCAATGCGAGAGCATGCTAAAAATTTAAAACTCAACGCAGCAACATACTGCACAGTGTTGCGTTTTATCCACGATCACTTAGCTCACAAATTAAATGCAAAAAACACTTGACGCAACAAAAATGTTTAATCATAATGTGGTTTAATTTAGTATTGTTGAGTTTTTTGCTGCAAAGAATTGATTTCTCCCGCTCGTAACAACGAGCTTTGCCTCGCACGTAAAAATGTGGGGCTTTTTTATTTGTATTTTACTAATGAGGCGTTGAATAATGTCTGAAATAATCACACCACCAAAAAAAAGGAAAGCCCCTAGAACTGCGTTTAAGCCGGGGCAGTGTCCCAACCCAAGTGGCAGACCAAAACGATCTGCTGAGGAAATTGATTTAATATCTGCATGCAAAACAAAAGCCGCGTCTGCTTTAAATGTCATTTGCGAAATAATGCAAAATGGGCAACAAGAAAAAAACAAATTGTTAGCGGCGCAATATATTATTGATCGAGCATTTGGCAAAGCTACTCAAGCGGTTGATATGACGCTTGGCGGAAAAATTACTGTAAATGTCAATACAATTAGCGATGAAGAATTAGCAAGTATTGCAGCAGGTTCTGAATAATTTTTACGCACTTTTAACACGTGACAATATCTAAGCAAGAGGCTGCGCGCGAGTTACTGCGGCGAAGAAAAGCCCGCGAATCGTTGATTGGGTATGTAAATGCTATTGATATACCCGGAAAGCCAATTTCTGACGACGCGGATGAATGGATATTTAAGCCCGTTGAAACAACGGTGGCAGATCATCACAGAGTGATTTTAGAGGCATGCCAACGCACTATTGACAAGCCTTACGGGAGGCTGATGATATTTGCGCCCCCCGGATCGGCAAAATCAACTTATGGCAGTGTTGTTGTGCCAACGTGGTGTATGGGCAGAGAAAAAGGGTATAAAATTATTCTCGCGTCGTATGGCTCTGATTTGGCGCGCAAGCATGGGCGCAGGGCAAGACAGATTGTAAAGTCTGATAAATACCAGTCTATTTTTGGATGCGGAATATCTGCTGATAATGCGTCAGTTGAGCAATGGAGTATTACTAATGGTAGCGAGTACATGTCTTGCGGGATTATGTCTGGCATTACTGGCAATCGAGCCAATGGTATTATCATTGATGACCCCGTCAAAGGGCGCGAAGAAGCAGAATCGGAAACAATCAGGTCGCGCACGATTGATGCGTATGAGGACGATCTAAAAACACGGCTGTTGCCCGGCGGGTGGATAATCTTAATTCAAACTCGTTGGCATGTAAACGATCTAGCTGGTTGTATTTTGCCGGAAAACTGGAACGGGCAAAGCGGAACGATCAAATGCAGGGATGGGTTTGATTGGGAGGTTATTTGTCTATCCGCAAAATGCGATGATGTGAATGATCCGTTGGGTCGTAATATCGGCGAATATATCTGGCCGGAGTGGTTTGACGAAAAACACTGGTCACAGTTCGAGGCTGACGAATCCTCTACTCCGCTAAAAAAACGTAGTTGGGCATCACTATATCAGCAACGTCCAACAGTTCAAGGTGGTAGCATACTACATGCTGATCAATTTCAATTGTGGAAAAATGATCTTCCATATTTTGATTACATATTGCAAAGTTATGATACCGCGTTTACCGAGAAAACGCAGAACGATCCTACAGCGTGCACAGTCTGGGGAGTATTTACTCATAATAAACAAAAGTGCGTGTTGTTGTTGGATGTGTGGGCGGATCATTTGGAGTATACGCCACTTAGGCAGCGCGTGATCGACGATTGGCAAGCAAAGTACGGCGGCAATAAAAACGACGTGCAAAATACCCCGCGCAGAGTAGACGCTATTATCATTGAGGAAAAGGGCAGCGGAATAAGCTTAATTCAAGATTTGCGGCGTGCAAAAGTACCTGTTATATCGTATAACCCGGGGAAAGCAGACAAAATCAGCAGAGCTAATCAGGTTGCGCCAATTTTGGACGTGGAGTGCGTTTATGTGCTCGAATCAGCCAAACAACCAACATTGCCAATCTCATGGGCTAGACCATTTTTAAAGCAGTGCGAGCAATTCCCAAACGGCAAGAACGACGACATGATCGATACAATGACGCAAGCGTTAATATGGTTGCGCGATAACAACATGCTGATGTTGCCGATTGCGGAAGATGACGAAATTGAGGAAATAGATTACAATCAACGAAGAAATAATACAAATAGGAACCCGTATGATTGTTAAATTTATTGAAGAAAAATCATTATTTATATGCTTTGACGATGAACGTTATTCTGTTGGTTTAACGGAAGAGATTGCCAAAAAGAATTATTCGGTAGGAATGTTTTTTAATATGTCCTTCCCTTTGCCTTATATTGCCGATTTAGATGATATTCCAAAATGTGAAATAATTGAGAAAATGTTGCAAATGTGTGCCAAAAGAATTGCGATTAAAAAAATAATTGGCAAAGAAATGTTTGAAAAAGCTAAGACAAAGCAAGAGCTGAGAAAAATGAGAGAAGATTTAGAATTATTAAAGTGTCATCACAAGAAGCGTGACGAAAAAAGTAAATTCTCATTTTTTAAAATATTTAGTAAATAATTTAAAATATAAATAGTTTTTTACTTACGTGGTGGAAAATGATTGTTAACAATTTATACAAAGCGGTTGCTACTCATAATTTATTTATGGGCGACATTGGCGTTATTGAAAATGGCAATTTTATACCACTTAAATTTGTGGATTTAATGACTACAAAAGTTGAGGATGCTTATCAAGTGGTTGAAAATTGTAATGCTGGTGATATAGTATTATTGGCAGGACATGACACTGTTTTTCACTGTGAAAATTTCTTAAATGAAAAAATATTAAGAATTGGCAAAATTGATCACAATGAAAGCCCTAAAGATATTTGCAAAATAAAAGTTAGCATTAGAGAATAATGATTTTTAATAAAATTATCAAGCCGCCATGTATTTTTAATAAAATTATCAAGCCGCCATGTGCGGCTTTTTTTACGTCTAAATAAATTATACAAAATGACTATTCAAGATGAAACAGTAACGTCGAAAGATTTTCCAGAAAACCTCTTTTCTGAAAATATTGAATCTTTGGAAATTGGCGATGATGAAGCTGGCAACGAAGATCAAGAATTTTTGCAAAATCTTGCAGAAGTCATTGATACAGCGCAGCTTGATAAAATTGCCAATGAATTACTCGATTTAATTGAAAAAGACAAAAATGCGCGTGAGAAACGAGATAAGCAATATGCCGAGGGGATTAAACGTACTGGGTTAGGTAATGAAGCCCCCGGCGGCGCAGATTTTGAAGGCGCAAGCCGTGTAGTGCATCCGCTGCTCGTTGAAGGCTGTATTGATTTTTCAGCCAAAACAATGAACAACATTTTCCCGCCCTCTGGCCCATGCAAGACGCAGATCATTGGGACGGCAACTGATTACAAGATTGACAAAGCCGAACGAAAAAAAGAATACATGAACTGGCAGCTTACGAAACAGATTCGTGAGTATCGCTCAGAGCTAGAGCAATGTTTGACGCAAGTGCCTCTTGGGGGTAGTCAATATATTAAAATTTGGTTTGATTCTGGCTTAAACCGTGCTCGTACTGAATTCATCCCCATCGATGACATTTACCTGCCATTCAGTGTTTCGCACTTTTATTCATCCCATCGCGTAACGCATCGCCAGTTAATCAGCCGCAATACATTTAACGCCCGAGTAAATAGCGGGCTATACGCAGAAACTGAAGTTTTTGATGCAAGCCAGATTACTGATGTTTCAAAATCACAACAAGCCACCGACAAGATCGAAGGCAAAGAGGATTCTGCATATAACGAAGATGGGCTGCGTACAATCTACGAAGTACAAGTCGATTACGCGCTGGATGATGATGTAGATGGTGGCGATTTACTGCCGTATATCATTACCATTGACGAAGCAACAAAAACAGTATTGTCTATTTATCGCAATTGGGAAGAAAACGACGAGCAACGATTAAAACTCGATTGGATTGTAGAGTTCGCGTTCATCCCGTGGCGCGGCGCGTATGGGATTGGATTGCCGCACATCATCGGTAGTATGTCTGGCGCACTAACTGGCGCATTGCGGTCGTTAATGGATTCGGCAATCATCGCCAATATGCCGGGCATGCTGAAATTAAAAGGTGCGCGTGTATCAGGGCAAAGCGATTCGGTCAGCCCATGCGAGATCAAAGAGATCGAAGGCACTGCGAATATCGATGACATCCGTAAGCTCATGATGCCGTTACCGTTCCCCGGCCCATCGCAAGTGCTGTTCCAATTATTGGACTGGCTGACAGGTCAAGCAAAAGGCGTGGTTGCCACGGCTGACGAAAAGATTGCGGACGCAACGAGCAACATGCCCGTTGGCACTACGTTAGCATTGATTGAGCAAGGTAGTACAACGTTCTCGTCAATCCATGCGCGTATGCACGCCTCACAAGCAAAAGTTCTTGAGATTCTACATCGTATCAACGCACAGTATTTGGACGACGAAGAAACGATCGAAGAGCTTTGCGAGTTGATTGTTCGACGTGATGACTTCACTGGCGCAATGGATGTTGTGCCAGTTTCCGATCCTAATATTTTCTCATCGGCGCAACGGTTCGCGCTGTATCAATCAACACTTGAAATATTTAAAATGTTCCCGAATCAGTTTGACCAAGATGTTTTGGTGGCAGATGGGATTCAATTGCTAAATTATCCAAACAAAAAAGTATTAAAAGAAATTTACAAGCCTGAACGCTTGGAAGCAATCGAAGAAAACACAGCAGCGTCAGAAGGAAAGCCACTCAAAGCCTATGATGATCAGGATCATATTGATCATATGCTTAAGCACATGCACTACGCTTTATCGCCGATATTCTGCGCAAACCCAATTATGGCTATGCCCGCATTGCCCGCGCTTATAAACCATTGCAAAGAGCATTTAGCAATGTTCTACATGCAGAATGCGCAAGCAGCAGAGGACGCGTTTAACGAGGCGATGAATCATCCTGAATTGCAGGCGTTAGACAAAAATGATCCTCAAGTTAAAATGCAGGCAGCAGCAATAGCAGATCAATCAATGGCGCAACAATTAGCCCCGGTCATGCAGCAGTTGGAGATGGCACAGCAAGCAGCGCAAAAGTTTATGCCACAACCTCCTAAAGACCCACAAACAGAGGCATACATTCAAGTTGAGCAAGCAAAATTGCAAGCAAAAACACAATTTGATCAATCCAAACTGCAAGCTGAAACACAAAGCAAACAACAGAAAGATGCACAAGATCATCAATTAGCACAACAAGAGCAACAATCGAATCAACAAGCTGCTATAATGGCGCAAAGTGCCGAAAAAGACGCTACGGCAGCAGAGCAACAAACAAAGTTGTCGCAGATTGACAAAGAGAGTAACCTTGCTGTGATGATTGAGCAAATGCGGTTAGATGCAGAGCAACGAGCAGAAGCAAGCCGTTTGATGTTCGACAAATGGGAATTAGAGCGTAAAGAGCAAAACGATTTATTGAAGCACATTTTAACTCTTGTCAACCATCAGGGATACAAGAATCAACATCTTGGAGATAGTTATGAAAGACAGCAAATTGAATCAGCACAAACAAATGGCAATGGGGCAGAAAGTAACGGGGATGAAAGCGGGCGGAGCAGTTAAAAATCCAGTCGTGCAAGCTAAAAAAGAAAACGGAATCCCAAAATATAAAGCTGGCGGTGCTATTAAAGGTAAAAAATGCTAAATAATTTGTGCTATGAAATTAAGCAAGCAATTGAATCAGAAGTATTGCAGAATAATGGCACTATTTCCGCTATTATTGGAGAAAATCTTACAAGCAGCAAAGGTGAAAAATATGTACTTATTGGATTTGTCTATGTTTATACGGAGGATGAATCTTTATGTATGCGTGCGATTGTTGAAGGTTTTTCTGGCTATATATCCAAAAAAATAAATGATAATCCATCGAAAAATCAGTTAGAATGGAGAGAATATCCTTCTTTTTCACTTTGTAAAGACGAGGATGGTGTAGAACAAAAGAAATTTACATGTAGGATTGCACTTCAATAGCAAAAGAAAGGAAAGTATTCGTATGAATGCTGAAAATCATACTCGCACGCCACTTGGAAAAAATTTTATAAGCCAGATGGGTTACAATATTTTTGCGTGCAAGATGTTGAAATTGATTGCAAAATTAACTCATGAATAAAGCAAAACGTGATTATTGCAATAAAGGGATTCATAAAGGGTGGAGATTATTAACCCCACGTTTTAAAATTGTTGAAAAAGATCAGAGTTTTAACAACTACCGTGAAGTGATTGGATATAATTGTTCACTATGCGGAGTTAAGCTAGATGCTAGTCAATGTTCTTTTTCTAAGCATTGTATTAAACGTGGAATTATGGAGCCTATAGCAATAAATAGTAAATTTGGCGCAAGTAAAAAAGCATTTGCATTTTTTTGGAATAATTTAAATAAAAGGCATGCTCTTATTTTATTTTATACTCACATGAAACAAAATGTTAAATTTAATCGGGAGAAATTTAACACTTCTTGCAAAGTGTTTGGCTGCAAATTATGATTGAAAAACTCCTAAACGAATTGCTTGCACGCAAACAAAAATACTCTGACGAAATACTTTCTCAGCCTCCTGCAACAATGGAAGCGTTAAAGTATCGCGTCGGACGTTATCACGAGTGCATTGAATTGATTGATATGGTTGAGAAAATTGCGCGAGGGGATGAGGACGAATGAAATTAGAAATACAACAACTATCTTGTGCCCTTCCAACGAGCAAGTTATTGGAAATTAAACGGGTTGCCAATGCCTCTTGGAGAATTCGAGTAAATACAGATTTTACATGGAAGATTTATTTATTAAGATCGGCGATGCACAGAAAATTTATTAAGTATGGTAAATATATATTATTGAGTGTTGACCCAAGACCATACATTCACCCAAACGTTCCAGTACCAAAAGGGAAATATTTTATATGCGCACCAAAGTTTTGTTTTCATAATGTCGCCCCAACAAAACAATATATTTATACAATTCAATCAAAAATAATTAACAAAGTTTTACGTAGGTTTTGCCCTTATAATCCAATTACTATGAATGGCTCGTGGGGATGAGGATGAGTGAATCTATGAAATCAGCGCAAATGCTTATTGATTTTTTCATTGCAAAAGAATTGCCTGATTTAACGTTAGGTCGTATTGACGAATGGCTTGTAATGAGTGACGAGCATCGAAAAAAACAATGGAAGAAATTTTGGCATTCTATTTCTGAAAGAGTGAGAAATTATACTGGGTGCGTATCTAAATTTTTAGAAGATAACCCATACGTGCCGGAAGAAGGATTAGACGAAAAGTCAAAACAATTTATGGTATGCAATATGGGTGCTTATGTTGCATTTGAGTTCTGGCTTAAATATGAAGTAGAAACGTTTTTAGAAAGAATGAGGATAGATTATGGCAAAGTTTGTATATAAGGATGGTTTCGGCGGCGTTTCTTACGCCGAAGATAACGCATACCCCGAGTATTCTGATCTAACAATTAACATGGAAAAAAAGTTGACTATAATTTCTGCCTTTGATGAAAAAGGAAACGAGATATTGGGCAATGAATTATCTGAATTAAAACGTAAATACGAAGAGCGAAAATATGACAAAGTTTAAAATCACATACAAAAGCGGAGTAGTTGAAGAGTTTGAGCAATCAGACTGCTCAACTATTGAGCAATTGGTTAATGTCAAGTTTGGTAGTGCTGATTACAAAAGCAATGGTGTTGAGGTTGAGTTAATCAATGAAACTAAATTGCCAGTAGAAGCTGATTCAGAGCAAGAAGAAGAATCCGAAAGTGATGAAGAAGTGAAAGAAATTATTGAGGTGCACGAATATATTTCTGAACAATCAGACGAAAATAAATAACAAACAAAGTTTTACAGACAGCCACCTTCGGGTGGCTTTTTTTATGCCCATTTTGGGCTTTTTTTATATAGGAGACGTATGTCTACTGAATTGATCCTGCCTAGTGCAGAAAACAAAGACGAATTTAACGCAGCAATTGGCGTAACTGCTAAAGAGGTTGCTGAACAGGAAAGCCTTGAATGGTATTTCCCAGAGATTGAGCCGGGGCGTACGCCATTTGGTGCTCGGGTGATTGTTCAATTGCGGCGAACTAAGCGGAAGTCAAAGGGTGGGATTATCTTGGCTTCTGAAACAAAAGAAACAGACAAATGGAATGATCAGGTTGCCAAAGTTGTCGGAATTGGCTCATTGGCATTCTGCAATCGCGAAACCAAAGAGCCTTGGCCGGAGGGCGCATGGGCGAAAATCGGCGACTTTGTAAGCGTTCCGCGCTGGGGAGGCGATCGATGGGAAAAAAACATCGAAGGCGAAGAAGAAAAAGTCACATTTGCAGTATTCAATGATCACGAACTAATTAGTTTGATTACTGAAGACCCCCGTAACGTTAAAGCCTTTGTGCTATAAGGAGCTGACATGACGAAAGAAAATTTAAATATCGATCATGAAGATGACGATTTGTTGGATGATGAGCATGGCGGAGAAGATGACGATCATGATGAGCAAAAAGATCATGAATCGGATGATGATGCTAAGACTGTTAAACATGTAGAATCCGACGAAGAAGATCAAGACGTTGACCCAGAGAGAGAAGCTATTAAGAAGCGTCGTCGTGAAGAGCGTGAAAAGAAAAAGCTCTATCAGAGGCAGAAAGAAGAACGGTTGCGTTTGCAAATTTCTGCGCGTGATAGGGAGCTGGAAGAATTGCGACAAAAAGTTTTGCAGATTGAGAGCCGAACAACACATACTGATATTGTTCGTCTTGATTCTGATTTGCAAAAAGCAATTCAAGAGCGCGATACAGCAATGGCTTACGCGGATCAAGCAGCAGAAGCAAATGATACACGCACTGCAATTCAATGGGAAAGAGCTAAGGCATCCGCTGAAGAAAAAGCACGTCATTTGTACATGCAAAAGCAGCAGTACGAACAAAATAGGCAGCAACAATCTGCGCCAAAAACAACGCGCGTTGACCCAGTTGTGGAATCCTATGGAAAAGAATTCTTGTCTAAGCATAACTGGGTTGATTTAAATGGTGCCGATGATGATAGTAAATTGGTTCTTGCGTTAGATTCTTCACTTAAAAGAGACGGGCTAAACCCAGCAAGTTTCGATTATTGGGAAAAACTTGAAAATTTAACGAAAAAGTACTTGCCACATCGGTTTAATTCTGGTAGTGTTTCGTCAGCAAGTGCAAAAAGCCGTAAAAGTATTGTGGCTAGCTCAGGAAGAGAATCATCTTCCGAAGGGGCTGAACACAGTAAATTATATCCTGGACAGATTCAGGCTTTGAAAGATTCGGGCGACTGGGACAACCCAGAACGCCGTAAGAAGATGATCAAAGTTTATTCCGATTACAACAAAAGTAATCGTCTGTCAAAGTAAAAGGAGATAATTATGTCTAAAGGCTTTATCGGCGGCGATGACCGCGTAAAACAAACAAATCAGACTGAATCCCGCGCAGATCGTGGCACGGCAGATCACAGTCGCAAACTTCAAGATGGTACTGCATTCTCAATTGAGGAGCGTCGTAGGATGCTGCGCAATGAGTACAAGCAGGAAATCCTACCAACTCCACCCTCTATCCCCGGGTATCATCTTTGTTGGCTATCAACAAATAGCCGTGCCGATCCAATCCACAATCGCATTCACCAAGGCTACGAAGCCGTAAAGAATAGCGAACTTCCAGGAATGGACAAATGGACAATGAAAGATGGCGAATTTTCGGGTTTCGTTTCATGCAATGAAATGGTTTTATTCAAAATCCCAGAGGAGCTATATCAGCTTCACATGTCGATATTCCACCATGAAATGCCACTGGAACATGAACAGGGTGTTAGGGCTGATATTGAAGCCCATAATTTAGAATCGGCAGGAGTTTGCGCCACTGAAGTGGATGGATTCAAAGACATGGGCGCACATCGTGCTACCCCTTATTTTAATTGATTAAAGGAACTTAAATGAGCGCAACAAATTCCCCATTTGGTTTTCGACCAGTCGATCACCCAACAGGTAACGCACGAGCAAAAGTTTATCAGATTGCTTCTGGCTATGCAACAACTCTTTACAAAGGCACGATGGTCACGCTGAACACGAGCGGAACTATCACTATTTCAGCCGCTGCCGCAGATTTTCTCGGAATTTTCATGGGCTGCGAATATGTCGATGCTACTGGAAAGCCTACGGTTAGCAATTTCTGGCCCGCTAGCACAACCGTTCTTTCTGGCACGACAGTCACGGCATACGTGCTTGATGATGAAGATACCGAATTTGAAGTGCAATCCGATGGCTCTGTAGCACAAACGGCAATCGGCGATCAGGCTGACGTTACTAGCGTTGGAGCTGGTAGCACCGCAACAGGATTGTCTACTTCAACATTAAACAGCACTTTGGTTGGTGCGGGCGTGCAAGGTCAATGGCGAATTATTGGCTTTGGTCAAGCACCTGATAACGCAGTTGGTGATGCCTTTACCGTTGTACGGGTAAAAATGGCACGTAGCCAATATCGCGCTAACAAAACAGCCATCTAACATTTAAAGGAGCTACAAATGGCAGCTAATATCATGCGCAGTTCGGACTTTCGTCCGATAGTCGAGCCGATTCTAAACGAAGCCTTTGATGGCGTTTATGACTTACGCAAAGACGAATACAAACAAATTTTTAAAATCCGTGATGGCATTCCTCGGTCGTACCATGAGGAACCCGTTCAATACGGTTTTGGTGCAGCCCCCGAGTTAAACGATGGCGCGCCAGTAACGTATCAAGCTGGTGGCGTTTTATTCACCAAACGCTACATCTACAAAGTGTATGGCTTGGCGTTCGCTCTTACCCGTGTGCTGACTGAAGACGGCGATCATATTCGTATCGGCAAAGAGTATTCCGAACATTTGGCGCAATCCATGATTGAAACGGATGAGCTTAATGGGGCGAATATTATTAACCGTGCATATAACGCTTCTTATCCCGGTGGTGATGGCGTTGCATTGGGTAGCGCATCACACCCAATTATCGGCGGTTCGTTCTCCAACATTCTTGCAACGCCTGCTGCATTGTCTCAAACATCGTTAGAGCAATTGCTGGTTCAGATTCGTACGCAAGGTGTGGATAACAACGGCAAGAAAATCCGCTTAATGCCACAAAAATTAGTCGTTTCCCCCGGTAACGAATTGCAAGCAGAAGTATTGCTGAATTCTGTTCTGCGTACAGGCGTTGCAAACAACGACATTAACCCTGTTAAGTCGATGGGCTATTTGAAGGAAGTGGCTGTTATCTCCCGTATCACTTCTCCTACTCAATGGGGTATCACTACTGACGCGCCAAAAGGCTTGTCAGTAATGGTGCGCCGTCAAATTGAAAAATCAATGGAAGGTGACTTTGAAACAGACAGCGTCCGGTACAAATCCACTATGCGTAAAGCGTATGGATGGACTGATCCACGTTGCTTTTTCTCTACGCAAGGCTCTTAGGCTGCGCGGAAAAGTAAAGTATAATTAAAGCTCTTTTAAAAAGGAGCTTTAATGATTCAATCGATTAGGCAATGTTCTATTTTGGGGTGCTCTAAACCTGTTGTGGCAAGAGATTTTTGCCAGACGCATTACATGAGATGGAAAAGGCACGGACATGTTTTCTCTACTAGACCGTCTGATTGGGGTAGTAAAGAGAAGCATCCTTTGTATGGAATATGGACTGACATTTTTAGAAGAAGGAAAAATGTCGCCTGCGAAGAATGGATTCAAGATTTTTGGAAATTTGTTGCGGATGTTGGAGAAAGACCCGACAAAAATCACCAATTAAAAAGAATTGATGAATCTGGACTTTACTGCAAAGGAAATGTTTTTTGGAAGATTCGCTTAGTAAATGATTTGGAATATAGAAATGATCGTGCTGCATATGCGCGAGAATTCCAAAAAAGGATGCGAGAAAATAATCCTTTTCATGCAATGAAATATTCTTTAAGGAAATATGGGTTAACTATTGATAAATATCTTGAAATGCATGATACTCAGAATGGAGTATGTAAAATATGCTTTCAGGAAGAAAAGTCGATTGATCCAAAAACAAAGCGAATCCGTAGGTTGGCTGTAGATCATTGCCATGAAACAGGAAAAGTAAGGGCGCTTTTGTGTTCTAAATGTAATGCTGGACTTGGGCATTTCATGGATAATATTGAGAACATGCAAAAAGCGATTGAGTATTTAATTTTACACAAAAGGATAAACAATGTATCAAACTAATATTGAGGTGACAAATGGCTACTACTAATTTCCCATATGGGATTACGTCCTTTGGCGGCTCTGTTCTGAATAAAGTTGCCATTGGTGTTGTAGGACAATCAAATGAGCAGGGAAGGGTTGACCCTTCTGATTTGGCGGCATATCCACAATGTTTTGCGTCTTTAACAAACCCATCTTTTAATTCGCCAGTTTGGGGGCAAATTTTACCTGGGTATGGTGGTTTTTGGCATAAAGTTTATGATGATTTAGCCGCTCAAGGTTATGAAGCAAAGATTTTCAATGGTGCTGTAGGATCAAGTTCTTTTGTAACTGCAACATGTGGTCAAGTTCTAACTAGAGCAAATAGCTCAGGAGTAGCTGCAAGGCGTTCGCCAGATGATTTTGAAGATCGCGGGTATTTTGGCGCAACAACAGTTCAAGGCGGGAAAGTTTTTGTTGCTACTACAGCAAAAAAACAAGTGGCGTTTCGCCGTAAAAATATTTTTGGTGCAACTTCGTGGGCAGAATCAGGAATTGATTTTATTTCCACGTCTGGAACTGGAACAACTGCCGCATCCGATCCGGGAGGATGGTCTGCTGCTGCACTTGGCGGAACCATTACTGATGGAACTGTAACATGGACGTGCGTTGACACTACAAATAGCACTGGAATGTCAAATGGTCAGGTTCTATCGCCAACATTTTCAGCTTATGGATTTGACCCGTTTGGCATTTTAGAGCGCGTGCATATAAATATGAGTAACATTCGCGCGTCTCAAAAAATAATTTATATACAAAATGCTCAATCTGATGCCGGAACGCCTGCTGCAACTTATCAATCTGCTTTGGAAAATATTGCTACTTTTTTCCTTATCAGAGGATATAAAGTTGTAATTGGATTGTCTTGTTTTAATCCAAACACAACAACTGCTAACTACAATTTATTGGCAACAGGCAGACTGGCAGCTATTGCATCGCTACAAGCAGGCGCATATGGCGCAAAAGTATTTGCTGGTGCAAATTTATATGATCTAATGGGTAGCACTGGGAATATGGCATTAGGCGGCGCATGGTTGCAATCTGATAATGTTCATCTTAATGGTGCTGGTGCTCTTGTCGGAGCAGGGTATATTTCGCCAACTATTCTGTCTGCATTGTCTTAATAATGACAACATCCGGCACGATAGGCGCAACACAGATTGACGTAACTACAATTATTGAGCATGCTGCACGGCGTTGCGGAGTATTAGCAAGTACTCTCAGCGCGGAACAGCAAATATCAGCAAAGGAGAATTTATACTTTCTTTTGTCTGACTTGGCTAATCGTGGTGTTAGTCTGTGGTGCGTTCAAAAAAACGTATTGGGATTAGCTCTCAACAAGAAGGTTTACGATCTTCCTGTTGGAACGCTGGATATTCTCAACACGTTTTATCGTACCTGTAATTTTGTTGGCGTTCCGGCTTCTTCGTCTGCGATAACGTGGGCGACGGATGCTGGAACGGGTAATGCGCCAGCGGTAACAACCATTAGCGTTACATCGGCTACGGTTCAAACGTTGAACCTCAGCGTGCAGATTTCACCGGATAACGCTACATGGACGACTTTATACACGGTTCCAGCGTTTACCACTGTGGCAGGTTTGCCGTATTGGTTTGACATTGATCCTTCTTCTGCATCGCGGTACTGGAGTATTCGTGAAAACACTTTGCCAGCATTGACGCTGACAAGTGCAAGTTTCGGCTATAACACGACGGAAATTGAAATGTCACCGCTTAACCGTGATGACTATACCAATTTACCGAATAAAGACTTTGCTGGTCGTGCTTTGCAATATTGGTACGATAAGCAGTACCAAGTTCCGCGTTTGTGGCTATGGCCCGTTCCTGACAACATAACCGCACAGATCGTCATATGGAATCATAGGCATATTCAGGATATAGGCGCGTTAAGCAACACGCTTGAAGTGCCGCAAAGGTGGTTTGAATCGATCATATTCTCACTCGCTGCGCGTATGGTACTTGAACTTCCTGCTGACAAACTTCCCCCCGGTCGTTTGGAATGGCTAGATCATAAAGCAGACGAGCATTTGCGTCGCGCTGAAGATGGCGAGACGGACGGCGCACCAATTCGGATAACCCCTAATTTCTCAGCATATACAAGGTAATCATGGCTCTTTATCTTGATACTCTAGGAAATACAAGTGTTGCGATAGGAATTTGTGATAGGTGCAAAAAAAAGGTGCCAATTGGCGAATTGCGATCCGATGGGAATTCCCCCGGATTGCGCGTATGCCAAGATGCTGGATGCTATGACCATTTTGATCCGTACAGATTGCCAGCTCGAAAAACCGAAAAAATAACCATTAAATATCCGCGCCCTGACGTGGATTTATCCGTGGAGTAACGATGAGCTTTAATAACGTTTTTGGCGGATCGACGCTGCAACCTTCCGATGTATCCTATCGCGCGGTATCGCTTACTGCTGACGTAACACTAGCATGGGCAGACGTAAGCACATCAAACACGGATTATGTTGCGCGTATTATGGATGTTACGCCAACATTTGATCTGTTGTCAATTACAATGCCGCCTGCAAATCAAGTGTCGCAAGGATACGACATTTTATTTGTCAATAGAAGTTCTCGGCAGTTTTACGTCAAAAAAAATGATGGAACTGTAATTGCGTCAATTTCTGCTGGGCAAAGAATTTTAGTTTATATCAATGATAATTCCACAATTGCAGGCGGATGGGATTCATTTTTATACGGAGTTGGTACAAGTGAAGTAATTGCTGCATCATTGGTAGGGCAAGGCATTGTAGGGTTTGGAACTGGGCTATCTATAGCTTTGGCACAGACTGAAATATTTTCTAACTATTCTGTAAACAAAACATCCGATAGGGCTAAATTATTGGTATGGAAGGGCGGTGTTGGAACGATGACATTGCCATTGTCATCTTCAACGTTTTACGGGTTTTTCTTTGAAGTTAGGAATGATGGCACTGGAATACTGACTGTTCAATGCTCAGGATCAAACACCATTGATAATGGATTTTCAAGCATTGCATTGCAACCTTCCGAATCGTGCATTCTTCATGCAAATCAAGTATCAAAATGGTGCAGCGTCGGACGTGGAAGAAGCCAGCAATTTAACTTCACGCAACTAACAAAATCCGTAACTGGCGGGACAACTACGCTTACGAACACAGAAGCTGCAAATGTGTGCCAAAAGTACAGCGGCATACTCACATCAAACCAAATCGTTGTTTTGCCACCAGTTGTTCAAGTTTATTACGTATCAAACAAGACAACAGGCGCATATTCATTTACAATGCAAACCCCAACTCCGGGGGATGTCGTTGTTATTCCGCAAAGCCAAAATGCAGTATTGTTTTGCGATGGCGTGAATGTGATCAATGCTTCGACGACTGTTTCTGGTATTGCTTCTTTGTTGCTTAGTGCTGGAAGTGCCGCAAATCCATCATTATCATTTTCAGCAAATCCAAATACTGGATTGTTTCAACTATTGGCAAACACTATCAGCGTTTCCGCTGGTGGTGTTGAGTCATTGCGAGCTACAGGGAATGGGTTGTTAACAGTAGATGGGGTAGCAGCAACACCATCTCATTCTTTTATCAATAGCCCTGCAACTGGCGCATATTCCCCTGCTGCAAATCAATGGGCACTTTCATCCAATGGCGTACAAAGCATGTTGGTCGATGCTAATGGACTAGCAACTATACAAACTATTAGTTCTGCTAGCCGATTTTCTGATAGTGCTAGTATAACTAAGAAATTTCATTTTGTCTCTACTGGAATAACGGCAGGACAAGATAGATCAATTACAGTGCCAGATAAAGACATAATTTTATCAACGCCATATGGCGATCTTTTGTCCTCTTATAGTGCTTCTGGTGATACTCAAGTTGATATAGAAGGAAATTTTAATTCTACTTATGATGTTTATACTTTAATTATAAACAATATTGTAATATCAAATGGCGGGTATATGAAATGCCGATTAAAAATTGGAGGGACATATCAAACAGCAAATTATGTATTTTACACTGATACATCCTCTGTTGGCTCTGGTTATTCATTTATAAATGCTAGCGCATTAAATAGCAATGCAATTTATCTTACTTCAGATGGGGGCGCGCCATCTGCTGGGGATGCCACAAACACAATCATTACTATTTACAATCCATCAAGTGCCTCATCGAAAAAAGGAATTGATTATAAAGGAAGCTCTTATAGAAATGGCAGTGGCGGAAATAAAGCTGAAGGATTTGGAAGATATGAAAATTCAACATCAGCACTAACAGGGGTTAGAATATATTTTGCGCAACCAGATGATTCACTCGTAAGAAATATTTCTTCTGGTAATTTCCAATTATACGGATTGAGAAGGGTTTAATATGCCAGCAGCAATGACATATGATTCACTTGTCACGGATTTAATCGGTTACACGCAACGTGACGATCAGGAATTTTCGGATGAAATTCCGCGATTTATCATGCTTGCTGAAAATACTCTTGCAACAGAGTTAAAATTACTTGGATTTCAAAATGTAGTGACTGGTACTTTTACGCCAAACAATAACACTTTGCCTAAGCCCGCATTATGGCGCGATAATATCAGCTTTAATTTTACCGATGCTTCTGGCAATAGAATCGAATTGCTTCCCCGCACATACGAGTATTGCCGTAATTTTTGGCAAAATCAATCGCTAACTGGTCAGCCGAGATTTTATGCGGACTACAATTTCGATAATTTCCTTATCGTACCAACTCCAGCAACAGGTTTGACATTTGAATTGTTGTATCATACTCGATTGCAGCCTCTTGATAATTCTCATCAAACAAATTGGCTTACGGATAATGCACCACAATTATTATTGGCACAATGTTTAATTCAGGCTTATACTTGGGTTCGTAATGATGCTGAAACGGCAAAGTGGCAAAGCACCTATGATAGGTCAATTGCTGCATTTCATGGTGAAGATAAAAATCGAAGCAAAGATAGAACAACGGAGAATGATTGATGCCTGAAATTCAGTCTATTTTTGACATCGCGTCGAAACCCGGCATTAAGCGTGATGGAACGAATTTTGATAGCTCTTATTATAATGATGGGCAATGGGTTCGTTTCCAGCGCGGGAAGCCAAAAAAAATAGGCGGATACCGTTTAATTAGTGATATTTTGGCTGCGCCAATTCGCGCAACGCACACAGACAGCCGAGCATCCACTAATTCAATTCATTCTTTTAGCCCTTGGGGAGTTGAAAGGCTTCAAGTTGATAATGTAGGAACTGGTGGTGCTGTTTATAACAGAACACCATCCGGCTTTATAAAAAATGATAATCTTACATGGTCAACAGGGCAAATGTATAGTAGTACAGGCGGAGCATTTACTGCATTGATTGCCGCGGCTACGCCGGATTTATCAGATATTTCAAGTGATTCAGGAGGTCGCGTTTATTCTGGCGATGTAACCGGAACAAGCGCGCTTACAGTCATTCAAGATGGTGCGGGTGACATTCTTGTTTCCGGTGGATGCGTAGTTCTTCAGCCATTTCTATTTGTATATGGAAGCAATGGTTTAATCAGAAATTCAAACCCTAACGATTATTCAGCGGCAACGGGGTGGACAACTGGCGGATCAAATTATGCTAATAGCGCAAATCCATGTGGTACTAAGATTATTAAAGGGCTACCAATGCGCGGTGGCAGTGGGTCGCCTGCTGGGCTATTCTGGTCGCTTGATTCTTTAATTCGCGTAACCTTCACAGGCGGAACGACAATATGGAATTTTGACACAATTTCCTCTAGCATTTCAATTTTGTCTAAAAATTGTGTTGTGGAATACGATGGCATTTATTTTTGGGCTGGTGTTGATAGGTTCTATTTCTATAATGGCGTAGTGAAAGAATTGCCAAATGAAATGAATTTGAACTATTTTTTTGACAATCTGAACTTTTCACAACGTCAAAAAGTATGGGCAATGAAAATTCCGCGTTATGGTGAAATTTGGTGGTTTTATCCTTCTGGAGGAAGCACAGAATGCAATCGAGCAGTAATCTTTAACGTTCGAGAAAGTACATGGTACGATATTGAGATAGGACGTAGTGCTGGCTCATCCCCGCAGCTTTTGACCTATCCAATTATGGCAGGAATAGAAGATAACCAACAAACTAAACGCTTTCCTTTTACTGCAATAAGTGGCGCATTTGCTGCTGGAGATGTAATAACTGGCGCAACAAGTAGTGCAAGTGGGACTATTTTAAAAATTGTTGGTGGGTACATGAATGTTTTAGTAAATGGGCTATCAATATTTTTAAATGGCGAAACCATTTCTAACACTGAAGGATCAACAGGAACAATTGATGCGGAGCCAGCTGATCAACAATTAGATGTAATATGGCAGCATGAATTCGGGCACGATAAAATCAAACAGCAAAATGTTAGTGCCATTAAAAGCTATATCGAAACAACAAACATGTCATTTACTACTGGTGGGCCATCTGAAAATGTTCAACCTACTGATATTCAAGCAGTCGTAAGCAGGATTGAGCCGGACTTTTTGCAAACAGGACAAATGAATTTGTATGTTGAGGGTGGAAGTTATGCAAATAGCCAAAATACAGAATCAAGAATGTATACCTTTGACCCAACAACAGAATTTGTTGATTTGCGCGACCAACGCCGTTTAATCTCATTGAAATTTGAATCAAATATTGCTGGTGGTCATTATGAGATGGGGAAAGTTTTGGCAACCATCAAGCCTGGCGATAAACGTGGTTAAATTTATTTGCCCTAACCCATACGGATTGCCATTTGAAAGATGGGCAAGTATTGTAAATGAAGAGTTATCGTTATACAATATAAGTATGCCAGTTAGTGAAAATGCGTGGGCGTTTTGGGCAACTAAAATATGTGAAATACTAGATTTATCAGCAGAAGGCATGCCAAGTCCTGAAATGTATTCTGATTGGCGTGGATGGGCTGAAAAATTAACCGAAATTGCCCAAGGATAAAAAATGGCTTTAGGATACCAAGGAAACTTAGATGGCATAACATGGGATGAGTTGGTTGCATCCATGAAGCCAATATCTCCAACGTATAATGGGGAAGGAAGCCAAGAGGCATATTCAATAAATGGATATAACAGCCCGTATATTAATGGCGGTGATAATATTATTGGCAACCCAATATACGATTTTTATCAAGGAAATAGCGGAGAAAAAGATGATAATGTTTTTTCTCCGTCTGGAAAGTTTGATTCATTTGTTTCAAAAACAAGCGATCCGAATGTTGGAGTAAAATATATCAACCAAAATGGCAATGTTGGGATATACAACGAAGATCGCTCGCCAAGCTGGTTTGATAAAATAGCGCCACTTATCCCTATTGCAGCGGCTACGTTTGGAGCTGGTCTTGGCGCGGCTGGATCAGGTGGCGCGGCTGAAGCTGCTGGTGGGCTTGGTGGTGGCGCATTTGACCTTGGTGGCATTGCTGGTGGCGTTGAAGGCGCAGGCGGGGCAACGGGATTAGGATCAACGTTTGGATTGGGGAATTCTGCATTACCTTCCACATTATCTTCTGAGTTTGTTCCTTCTGCTGGCAGTGCAAGTTCTAACGGCGGGTTATCTTCTTTAAAGGATGTTGGTAGCGCATTGTTGAAACATCCTGATTTATTGGCTACTGCTGGTGGTCTTGTTAATAAATTAGTTGGGGGCGGTTCATCGTCTGATTCTGGCAATAGTGGCGGCGCATTAGCTGGCATGTCTGGTGGATGGAATCCACAACAACAACAAACGGCAAATGATTACTTTAGCAAGTCATCCGCAAGACAAGTCAACCCTTACGATGGCAACCTTGCTCGTGCACCTATTGAAGGTGGCGAACATCAATGGTTCAAGCCTATGGCTGAAGGCGGCCATGTAAAAGGAGATATGTCTGGCGGTCAGGATGATGTTGTGCCGATTATGGGCGCGCATGGTGAATATATGCTTGATGCCGATACTGTAAGTGCTTTAGGCGATGGTTCAACGGATGCAGGAATTCGTAAACTCGACCAATTCAGGAAGGCATTACGGGAGCATAAGCGAAGTGCGCCATCTCATTCTATCCCGCCACGCGCATTATCAATTACAGATTATATGAGGGGCAAATAATGGCTGATTTTTTTAATGGTGGATTAACTAGTGGCGGGACTGCGACTAGTTCTACTCAACTTCCAGCATGGTTGCAAAATTATACGCAAGGTGTTGCAGGTAAAGCAATAGACATTGCAAATCGCCCTTATCAGACATATCCCGGGCAAAGGCTTGCAGATTTTACGCCAGATCAGAATACTTCATTTAATGCTATTCGTGCAAACCAAGGAAATTGGAAGCCTGCTTTAAATACAGCGAATGATAATATTTCAGCGGCGGGGCAATATGGGAAAGCTGCGCAATCTTCCGTTGCTGGTGATGCGCAAAAGTGGGGAAATAATTGGCAATCGTATATGTCGCCGTACACGTCTGCGGTTACGAATGAAATTTCTCGTCTTGGCAATCAAAACCTAAATGAAAACCTTATTCCAAGCGTCCAAGATAAATTTTTGGGAAGTGGACAATTTGGCTCTACGCGTAATGCTGACATTTTAGGGCGAACTGTGCGCGATGCACAAGCGGATATTTCAGGAAAGCAAGCACAAGCACTTGAATCTGGCTATGGTACTTCAGCAAATATATTTAATTCTGATGCTAATCGACAACAACAACAGCAGCAATTACAAGCGCAAACAAATCTTGGGGCTGGTGCTTTATCAAATAATAGCGCACAAATTGGCAATACGTTAGCCAACACAACATCAAATTTATCGTCGCAAGATGCTAATGCGCTATATGGTATTGGCGCAAAACAGCAGGCATTGAACCAAGCTGGACTTGATATTGGTTATCAGGATTTTCAAAACCAAAGAGATTACGATAAGAATAATCTTAATTGGCTTACTGGCGTTGCAAATGGATTGCCACGACCCGGGCAAACTACCACAAGTTCTGCACAAACGCCTTCTACTTCTGCGGCAAGTTATTTGACGGCAGGTGCAGGACTAATGAATAAATACTATCCTGACTGGTTATCTGGTTTATCAAATGGTTCTTCCCCTTCATCATCCCCTGCAACATTTGGATATGATGGGATCAAAGATTTAGTGGGGCTATAAATGAGCGATGAATTAAAAGGTGCTTTGAGCGGATTAAGTAATTCTGGTGGTAATGATGCTTTAATGGGTGCATTATCTGGGCTTTCTTCAAACCCTATTGACCCTAACAGAAAATGGGGCGCATTTGCTGCGGGGGTTCTTGCGCCTAAACGCGCAGCAGATTTTGGTGAATCTCTTTCTGGTGGCTTATCTGCTATGAATGACGTTGAAGGCAAACAAGAGGCATTAAAGGCTTCGTATGTTCCGCACGTTACCCAAGCATTGCTTGAAGCGGCAAAACTGCAACAGCAACGCATGTTAAATGATCAGTTTTTGCGTGATATTGGCGGAAGTCAACCGCAACAATCTATCGTTCCTCCGATGCCGGGGCAATTAGGTAGTGGAACATTTGGGGCTATGCAATTACCTAACGGAATTCCTACAATTCCGCAATCAGTGCCACAGCAGCGAGCTGGCGGATTGGCTGGGCTAACACCTGAACAAATTGCATTCTATAAAATGAATGGCAAAGATTTGGGCGACCTTTGGAAAACTGCCAATGAAGGATTCCAAGAACAGCCCGGCACGTTCCGCAGAATGCCGGATGGCAGTTCTAAATTTATCCCAGACATTAAAAACAATGCTGCTGGATTTGACCAGTCAACTAATAGCATTATTCCTATATCCAATTTCAATGAAATTCAAGCAGGGACAGAGGGCGCAAAAACTGACGCGCAGGAAAAAGCTAAGGCTAGGTACGATCTTGTGAAGCCGGATGATTTCCGTTTGCAGGGTCAGAAAACAATTAAACCCGGTACTACTCGCCTTGATATGGTTTCAAATTCTCGTGGTGTTGCAAATAGTGCTGGTAGCAGCTCTATGGATACGCCTTCTCAATTTTTGAACCAAAATGGAACCGCAAACGGGTTGCAAGGGCTTGATGTATCCAAGTTATCGCCACAGCAAAAAACGGCATTAGCAAGAAAAGACCCAGAAGGGTACGCAAGGTCAATAGAGAATTTCTATAAAAATCAATATCAATTATCACAGCAACCTACTAGCGCACCAGTCGATTCAGAACTGCCAGATCAATACCAAACGCCGGAAGAAAAACAAAGATCTGAAGCTGCAATTAAATTGCAAACTCAGCCATTACTTGATTATCAAACTAAACGTGCTTCTTCTGCTGATAAAGAAGAGAATGATATTAACTCTCAAGCGCAAAATGCGGCAGATTTTTCTAAACGCATTTCAGATATGCGTACAATTCTTTCTGCTTTTGACCCTAATTCCGGTACTCCAACACGAAAGAGAGTGGCAGAAATGGCGCAAGCATCTGGTCTGCCTGATAATGTAGTAAATAAAATAGCTGGAGGAGATTTGGCAGCATTGCAAACATTCCAAAAATTAGCGGTTACAAACTCAATGGAAGCATTGAAGTCTGATATGGAAAATGGACGTATTACGCAAGCAGAGTTCCAAATTTACAAGGATAACAATCCTAATATAGGAATTTTAAAATCTGCTACAGAAAATATTTTTAATCGTGCGCAAGAACGAAACAAACTTGCTCTTGATAAACAAAATGCTTACGTTGAGTATAAGAAAAAAGCTATTGAAAGCGGACATATCCCTGATAATTTTTCTTCTTATTGGAATAATCATTTGCAAGATTCTGGAGTTGTTAAAAATGAAATTTCTGGTGGCGGAGATACAAAAACACCAAATCCAGTAAAAAATTTACCTTTTAAAAATTCAAATGGGTGGATTTTGCACACAGATTCACAAGGCAATAAAGCATATGTAAGTCCTGATAGAAAACAATTCCAAGAGGTGAAATAATGCCATTCGATTTATCTAGTGCATATCCTATTTTGGAAGAAAACAATGGAGTAAGCGGTTTTGATTTATCTACCGCGCAACCAGAAAGATTTAGTTCTGGCGTGCCAGTTTCTTCCTCAAAACAAATTAGTTCTAGGTCATCTAAATATGTTGCGCCAAATTTGACAGCAACGTTAAACGCGAATTCTCCATCTAATGATCATAAAATAGAAAACTTTATTTATGGCTCTCTTAAAGGTGGGGCTGATTTGGCTTATGCACCAGCTCAACTCATTGCAAATGGAATCGCAAAAATATCTGGCAATGGTGCTATTGGAAGAAAAACGAAAGAATTAGCAGAGCAATTAAATAATTACGTTAAAAAACAAGAAGACACATATCAAAGTCTTACTCCCGGCTCTACTTCTGCTGGGGTAGGAAGATTTATAGGTGGTGCGGCTCCATTTTTATTAAGTGGAGGGACAACGGCAGCCGCTCAAACCCCAGGAATTTTGCCTAAAATTTATGGAATTGGCAAGTCTGCAATAACTGGGGCGGGGTTTTCTGCTGCGCAGCCAGTCGATAATGTTGAAACATATTATGATCCATCTACCGGAGAAAAAACCAACGATTATTTTGGTAAAAAATTTGACCAATTAAAAAATGGGGCTAT
>Ga0213917_1000035_pt1 | contig 42426 bp, 43 predicted proteins | sample McNCre117MG_FD_161051 | JGI IMG/M metagenome (GOLD analysis project Ga0213917, IMG submission 161051) | Freshwater microbial communities from McNutts Creek, Athens, Georgia, United States - 1-17 MG | ecosystem: Environmental > Aquatic > Freshwater > Creek | place: USA: Georgia | collected... | reverse complement strand
TGGACCGGGTTCGCCGCCGCGGCCGGCGTGGTCGTCGCCACCGCCAGCGTGCCAACCTGGCCGGGCATCCGTGCATCCAGACCTGCATCACTCACGGAAACAGCCTCCGAAATGCACGGAATTGACGGCTTCTCAACTGATCCAGAATCAGCCGGAGGCACCTCAGCCGGCACCTCGACCGCCAACAACTGCTTCATGCGGTCCATGACCTGGCTGGCGTCCACCAGCTCTTTTGGATCTTCTTTCTCCACGATCTCACCCATCGCCGCGGCCTCCAGACCGCGCTGCGTCATGATCCCGGCGCCGATCACCAGGTCGCGGAACTCGGCTTCGTTCTCCTTCGAGCGCGCGAGCCCGATCCAGCGCAGCCCCGTCTGCAGGAGCAACGCGCCGAATTCTTTTTTACCCCCCACAACTTTTTCCCAATGATTGGACTTCAGCGCCCGCACCACCTGGGCGGACACTCCCGCGCGTGTCGCGATCGTCTCGACGCCCACGCCGGCCTCCAACGCCAGCAGGATCAACTCCCTCAGGCCCTTCAGACGTTCCGCGCTGCGACCTGTGCAGATCCGATCGAGCTGGGCGTTGTCGAGGAGCAGGGCATTCCCAACGGCATCATCAGCAAAAAGCGCCGGCTGCTGACTCTCCGCCTCTGACTCCGAACGTTTGGACTCTGGGCAATCCATGACAAACCACGCGAAAAACAAACACCTACCCACGCTTGAGACCTCGCACCTGGACCGCATCAGGTCTGGGCGCATGCTCACCGTTATCGAAATCGATCGCGTGGCGATCGATCCAGGCATTCACGCCACTGGCCGGGATCAACCACTGCCCATCAAAAACGCAGCGGCCAAACTCTCCCTTCTTGAGCGACTTGATCACCCAGGACTCCGACCGAAACAACAGCGCGGCCACGTGGGCGGGGGCGTAATGGGCTTCTAGGACTTTCATCGCGAGACCTTTAACCAAAGTGAGCTCATTCTATCGCGCACTGACCGAGCCAACAGTTCGGCCTCTGCGGCACATCGGCAGTCATAGTGAAAGAAAAGCGGTCCGCCGTTAACGTCTTCAAACAAGGGAAACGCCACACTCTTTCCATTGATTACTGCCACCTTTTCCGCCATCCGATTCATCCCCATAGCCATTTTGCGAACCCACTCCTGAGCCTGTCTTTCATCCTTGCGGCGCTCCTCCAGCCGAGACACTTCAGCTTTCAATTCTACAACCTTGTCGAGCAGCGTAGCGTTGCTCTCCTTCAAGCCAGCCACGTAATCCGACAGTTCCTTAGCAGCATCGAGCGCGCTTAGCTGCGACAGCAATGCTGGATCCTCCGGTTTTGCGATTGCTTTCTTCACCTGGTCACCCTCCGATTCGACCACCGCCACATCGCGCGCCGAAACTCCGGCTTCCACAGACACCGATGCGCCCGCCTCGACGCCGCCATGCGCCAGCGATAACACGCGATCGGCTCCAAAACCTTTCGCCGGCTCGATCCCGGCCCGGCACCGGCTTCGTTCCCGAGGAGCCGCGGCGGATCCTTCGGCTTGGTCAGCAAAGGCGACCGCAAGAACACCAGGCGCGCCAGCCAGGCCAGCGCCACCTTACCCTGGCCCTTCACGCCCACCTCCGCAGCGCGCCCGTGGACAGGAGCCCGACCACCAGCCGCGTTCCGCGCCGGTTGCGCGTGCGGCCCAATAGAATTCGCAGGATACGTTTCATAAGCATTCCTCAAAAAGAATCCCAGCGCGGCAGGGACGAGTTAGTGGTGTCGAAAAGAGGCCCCAGAGGATGGGGACTTGAAGCCGACTCTATGCCGCGCCGGAAAACAACTGGCTGGTGCGGTCCGTGACGGCCGGCCCGCGACCCCAGTCGCGCGCCGCCTAATAACTGCCGCCCGGCTGGCTCACCAGCCAAACTGGTAGCGGGTGCAGGAGTCGAACCTGCCTTGTGTTGCTTATGAGGCAACCCAGCGCCCCGCGCTGTTACCCGCAGACCGACGGCGACCGGTTCAGGCTCATAACCAGCACCCGGCCGCCGCGGAAAATCAATGTGCAACCTAATCGCCATGTTGAAACCTCAACCTCGGCGGCCGCGCCATCGGCAGCTCCTTCGCAAACGAATCGATCGGTTTACCTGCCAGAAGCTCGATCGCCTGCGTCAACTCCTCCTGCGCCGCACTCACCCTGGCCGCCATCACCAGCATCTGCAGATGACACAAATGCGCATGCACCGCCGCCACGTGCGAGCGACACACGTGCAACTGGCTCAAGACCGTTTCCGCATCCTCGCTCATAAATACAGGATGAACGCCAGCGCCACGAAAAGCGCCGTCACCACCAACAACGCGGAAGTGAACACGCCAGCCGCCACCCATTCAGATCGATAATCACGCGATCTCATGCGCCCTCCAAAACCCGTTTTGCCTCCGGGCTGAGCTTGCCGCGCAGCACCTGAAGGGAATGAAATAACGTCGCCTCCTTGCGCTCGGCCGCCTGGAGCCGATCCTTGGCCGCATGCACCCGCTGGAGCTGCTCGACCCAATGATTGCGCAACGCGATAAACTCGGTCACCGACGGCTCCGACACCTCGAGCGCGTGCAACCGCTCCATTGAACCCTGAGCAGCCTGCAGACTGGGAATTCCAGCCATCACGCCACCTCCAGGGGTTCAGACTGCGGCTTGCGCTTGGCCTCCTCGCGCTGTTCATGGGAACTCGACTCGCCAGACGCCATCAGTCGGTCGTGAGCCTCGATGATTAGAAACTCCACCAAGTTCGAAAGCGACGGCCGATGGAACCTCTGCTGAAGATCTGCAGCTTTAGAAATCACCTGTTCCGCCAACCACAAATTAGCGGCGCGCTTGTCACCGTTCTTCGTTCTACACGTGTTCACTGCGCGTTAATACGCGTAAAACAAATAACCGTCAAGAACTTTCTGACAGAAAGATATTGACCAACAGGACTAACTGTGCGCATAGTATGCGCATGAGATTTAACACGATGAAGAAGCACCGCCAAACCACGGCTGTGCCTTTAAACATCACTCTACCCCCGAGACTCTGTGACGCGCTTTACCAGCTCCTCGACAAGCACGGCTTCAACGGGCCGTCAGACTATTTTCAGTCCCGAATTCGTCTGGATTCAGGACTCCTTTTGCGATCCAATGAAGAAGCCAGTCAACCTCACGCTTCATAAGAAGGTGCTCGAGCGGGCCGAGGCGCTGATGGAATTGAGGAGCTACACTAGCCTTTCGGTGCTCATCGAGGAGTTGATACGGAACGAGCACGAGAAACGCTTTGGACCTGCAGCGCCTGCTCCGGTTCCACTGGCGACGGCCCTTTACGATAAACCAGCAACGGATCCTACCGTTGAGAAGTGAGAGCTCTGACTCCATTGTTGCTTCTGATCTGCGCCGTACCCGTTCTCCTGGCCGGCGATGGAGCCATGGAGAACCAGGTTGGCCGATATCAGCTTTTCAGCGGGCCGATTGATTTGGGCGGCAGCGATTTCGGGCTTCGGACTGGAAATGCGCTATATCGCATCGACACCGCCACAGGTCAGACGTGGCTCTATAACCGTTGGCTGCTAAAGGGGCCAAAGAAACCCGATGGGCAGTTTGCTGAAGCATGGACTCCGATAGGCGAAGATTTTCAGATCAGCCTTTACCTTGCGAGCATGATGGTCGGATCTGGCGGCGCAATCACAAACTACTACAGCTCCACGAACGCACTGCGCGACGCCATGACCCGAATGTACTGGTCCCCAAAGCAGCGAGAAGAGTATGAAGCCATGGAAATGGAAGTGGCCATTCAACGCTTCAACGCTACGAACATTACGCGGCCGGCGCAATTCCAGCGGACGAATGAGCCGCCGCCTTTTGCACCGTCGCCATCCCGTTGAGCATGGCTAGGACCCGCATCCCAAACCCCACGCCCCCCGAAAATTCGACGTCTCTTGGCCCGAAAACCATCGTTCGCAATCAGTAGGTCAGGGGTTCGAATCCCCTCGGCTCCACAACCCTCCCAGCCCTGCAATCATTAGGTTTCCCCCGCTTTCATTGGCAATTACCACGATTCCGCCCAGTCGGCCACGCCTTTTGGCCTCGGATATGACGGGATATAACGGGAGAATTCACCTTGACTTTCCTGCATCAACACTGCATCCTGCAGCACCATGACAACTGCATCAGCGGTTACTGAGCCGAGCACTGAGTCACCCACTGAGTCTCCTGCTGACACCGGCTTCCCCAAATTCTACATCAAGCATCACGGCCGCAATTATCGCCTGTTCAAACGTTCGGACTCGCGCGATGCGCCCTGGTATCTCTACTTCGAGCGGCGCCGGCGGCGCTACCTCTACTCGTGCAAGACCAACGCCAAGGAGACGGCCATCATGACCGCCAAACTTTACATCGACGCCGTGGAGTCCCAGAACCAGGCGGCCGTCCAGGCCCTGCTCTCCCGCACCGGCGAGCCCGAGCGCGCCACCGTGGGCCAGCTCATCGCCGCGCTCGAACGCCTGCCCGGCCTGGAGATCGCCGACCGCACCCGCGCCGATTACATCAACTGCCTGCGCAACGTCCTCTCCCGCGTCCACGGCCCCGAGCCCGATCGGCTCTCGACCACCCTCCTCAACGAGGCGACGGCCGAGAAATGGTTCGAGCTCGCCACCGAACGCGCCAAGCTCGCGCCCGACCAGGGCGAAGCCGTCCGGATCAAGCGTAGCGCCAACTCGCTGTTCAACCAGGCCCGCGGCGCCGTGGCGCCCTTCATAGCCGCCAAGCTGGCCAAGACCGGCCTGGCGCTGCCCGACTTCGCCCCGTTCCACCACGCTTTCAAGCAATACGGCTTCCGCGGCGTCAAGAGCCAGGTCTACCGGCTGCCCTCGGATGCACTGGTCCAGCGCACGCTCGAGGAGTGGAAGAAGCTGGCCGATCGCAATCAATTCCTCGCCGTGGGCCTGATGCTCTCCTGCGGCCTGCGCGCCGGCGAGCTGCCACAAGTCTGCTGGGGCTGGATCCGGCAGCAAGGCGGCGTCACCATGCTGAGCAACGCCGCCCAGGTGAAGAACCAAAGTGGCTACCTCGAGGTTCGCCCCATCGACCCCTACTGGAGCACCCTGCTCCGGATCGCCGGCAAACACGGCTGGCGCGGCGCGCCCGAGGAGACCATCCTGCAAGGGACCGACACCGAGAAAAGCGAAGGCGTCACGCGTGGCGTGAGCGCCTGGATGCGGGAGCTGGGCTGGGAAACCACCAAGACGAACCACGCCCTCCGCGCCTACGCCGGCGGCCAGGTGGCCATGAAATACGGCATCTGGAGCGCGAGCGGCTTCCTGCGGCACAGCTCGGTCCTGGTGACCGAGCAGCATTACCTCTACCTGATCAAATCCCGCACCACGGATCCCGATCAGATCCCGATCACCTGGGCGAAATAAGCTTCGCTCAAGGCTGGAGCGGCAGATACGACCAGGTGACCGTTGAGAGGCGCGCATTTGTGCCGGTGATCTGCACCAGGACAGGCGACCACGGCTTGCCGACCACCAGCGGGCTATTGGCATACGCCACGCTATTACTCCCCACGGGCAGGGTGGCCACCAGGTCCATCACGTACACCTGGTCGCCAACCAGCAGAGCGGTCGCGGGTGCGCTGGCAAAGGTGGCCGTGTTCGTGGCGCCGGCCGTCATGGTGGCCGTCTCGTACTTATCGCTCGCCACGTGGCGCAGCACCACCGTGCCGCTGCGAATGCCATTGGTCGAAGCGAAGAATACGCGCGACGTCGCACTGCCGGACACGATCAAGCCATTGGTTGCCGCCAGAAAACCGATGGTAGCCGCGTCCTCGGTCGCGCTGGCGTTGATATAGTTGATTGCGGGCACCGGCTGCACACCGTTGGCCGAGAGCACCACGGTGGGATTGGTTCCCGCGCTCGTGCCGATCGAGGCCGCTTTGATGGGCGGGAACGGCACCGGCTGCACGGTGGCAGCGACGGCGCTGAGGGTGAAGGTAACAGCGGCCAGGGCCGCCAGGAGGATCAGGTATCGTTTCATAGGTCTTTCGGTTTCAGGTTTCAGGTTTCAGTTTTCCCCCGCCCGGCGGGCCGGGAAATCATTTCATCAGCTCCTGCAGGTAAAGCGCGGCCGTCTCGGGCGCCAGCGTGCGGCTGCCGCCGACCTTCGAGACAATGATCGGCTTGAGCAGGGCGCGCTCGGCATCATTGGCCACCCGCCACACGCGCATCGCCGCGTCCGGCGTCATGTGGTGGACCTGGAACTGCAGCGGGCTGTAGCGAAGCCGATCGATGATCACCTGCGCGCTGCCGGCGTTGAGCAAGCGCCGCTCGATGCCACCGCGGAGCAGCTCATCCGCCGCCGGCGCATTGCCGTTCTTGAGCTGCTGCACCGCCTGCTTGATGAGCTTCGCGCGGTCGAACTGCTCGGGCGTGCGCGGCTCGCGCGGCATCGAGCCCTGCGTGATCTCAGCCGCCAACGCCTGCGCGGGCGTCATCGTCATCCTCGACGGAGCCACCGTGAGACCGAAGAACGGCATGATCTGCTTCTGGACCGGCGCCGCGTCGTCGCGCAGCTTCATCAAGCCACTCACCGAGAACGGCGTGAACTGTTTCGCCGCAAAGGCCGCCAGGTCGCTCCCCTGCTGCCAGAGCGGATCGTCCGGATTGCGGATCCGCACATCATAGAAATCGTGATTGCCCAGCACATCCGCCATGGCCGAGAGCAGCGGATTGAGCGAATGGCCAAAGCTCGTCACCGGATGCTTGGCATAGGCCAGCACGTCCTTCATGTAACTGGGGAAATTCAGGCGCACCTCGTTCCCGTTCTGGTCCTGCTCACCCGTGCGCGGCATGAACCAGTCTTTCTCCTGCGGCTGCTGGCCGGTGAACAGGTAATTCACCACGCCCCCGAGCGTGCCGACCATGATCGGCAAGGCCATGGCATAGGCCATGCGATGGGAAAACTCGGGTTTCTCGCCACGCGCCAGCGCTCGGGCCGCTTTTGCCACGTCCACGCCGGCGCCCAGGCCCTCGCGGTATTTGCCGAGCTGCCAGCCGTAGGCGCGGAACGTAAGCAACGCCAGGTCCTTCACCGCCCGGTTATAAAACAGGTTGTCATAGACCAGTTGCCCCATGCGGTTGTCCACACTATCCCAGGCCTTGCGCATCGCCTCGCGCGTGGTGGCCGCGTCCGACGTGGGGCCCAGCCGGAGCAGCTCGCGCTTGGCCATGTCGGCAAACACGCCCAGCTTTTGCCGCGGCACCACGTATTCCATGATGGGCCGCATCGACTGTTCCCACAGCGCGAACGGCGCCTGGAGCGCGCCGCGCAGATAACCCGTGGCCGTTCCCTCGCGGATCGCGCGCTGCATGCGCCGGGTGAACTCCGTGCGCCAAAACCGATCCTGCCCCACACGCCCGCCGGCCGCTTCGAGCGCATGCACCAGCGGCTGCAGCTCGGGATGAGTGGCCGCGTAAGCCGGCGACAGCACCGCGCGGCGCAGCCGGGCGCCCTGGGCGATGTTGGTGAACGGGGAAACCGGCACGCTGGCGATGGTGCGAACTGCGCGACCCAGATCGCCGCGGACAGCATCCTCGAGCCCCAGCGCCAGGCGCGAGGTGGCGGCATCGAGCGAAGTGAACCCGAGGTGAAACGCCGAAAGCCCGAGCTGCACCCCATTGAGCAAGTTGCTCGACTCGCGCAGCGTGCGGTACCAGAGCCGCGGGTTCAGGCCCGGCGAGAGGTAATTATCCACCACCTGGGTGGCCGCCTCGGGCAGGATCCAATCCCCCAGCTTGATCAAGCCGCTCACCGGCATCTCCGCCTCGCCCACGCCCAGGCGCAAGCTTGGGCGGATGTCATTGATCTCGCTGAGCTCGGGATGCGCGCGCAGAAATCCCTCGAACGCCGCCTTGACCGTAGGCGCCACCTGGGCCATGCGATCCGGCGCGTGGAGATACGCCTGCAGCGTCACCGCCATCTTCTCGGGCATCGAGCGGATGTAACGCTTGCGGCCTTCCGAAATGTTTTCGCCCTCGAACCGCAGATCCGCCAGGCGTCGCAGCTCCTGCTCCATGGCGGGCGTGGCCGTCATGGTATCGCGCAGGTCGCGGTAGCGGTTATCGAGCGCATGCCCGAGCTCGTGCCAGATCACAAAGTCCGGCCCGCCGAACTTGGTCACAATCCGCTCTGTGCCCGGTACGCCGGGCACGTCTCGTTCGAAGCCCCAGCGCTTTCCCCCTATTTTGACCAGCCTGCTATGGGGAACGCCCAAATGCTCCAGCACCTCGAGCGTCTTGGCCCGCATGCCGGCGTCGAACGCTTCCTTGATCGTCACACTCGGCGGCCCGTACTGCGTGAACGCGGGATCCTTGACGGCGCGCCAGCCCTCCGGCACGCGGCTGAACACGTAATTGAATTTCATCAGCCCCGCGGCCTTCATCTCGTTGATAAACGACCGGGCCAGGATGTAGCGTTCCACCTCGCGCTTCTTGAGCATCCACAGGTCCACCGGGTTGTCATGCACCGGCTTGAGCCCCGCCTCCAGGCCCTCGCGGAAAAGCTGGTAAGTCCGTTGCTTGAGGAAACTCTTGCTGCCTTCCAACGGCCGCTTGGCTAGGGCTTCGGCGATCACCTGGCGGGCGCGCTTGGGATTGTCCCACAGGTGCGGGAAGTAATTCTCGATGGCATGCTGCAAGGCACCCGTGCCCAGGGCGTGGATGCGGTCCAGCCATTGCTGGTTTTGCCGGGCGAATTCCGCGGCGGCCTGCGCCTCGATCGGTCCAAGCGTTTGGACGTCGCCGCCCTCGTACGCATCGATGAATGCCAGGTTGCGTGGCAGGGGCGCGCTGGGGTCGTATTGCCAATCCTTGGGCAGGGGCGAGCGGTCGAAGTCGCGCCGGAACGGCTTAAGCGTTACGTCGGCACGGGCCAGTTCGTTGGCCATCTTCGCGCCCAGCTCGCGGAGGAGGTTGGCGGCGAAACGCGCTGGCGGGCCAGCCGTCTGCGGCGCCGTAACGCTTCGGAAGTGCTCGAGCTCTTTGACAAAGGCAGAAGGAGAAGGCTCGGAACTGGCGACAAGCGGCGCCGGAGCGATGCTAGCCGGAGTGGCCGCGGCCATTTCGTGAATCACCTCCTCCATCCCATGCTCCGCGCTGGTTTCAAACTGTCCTGTGTCCAAGTCCTCGCCGCTTTGAATGCTCCGGAGCGTGCGCAGCTTGCGGTCCGCCACGATCTGTTTGCGCTGGTCGCCGAAGCTTTCGGGCTGCCGCCACACGTAGAACTCGGAGGGGCTGGCCGTGTTGCGCCGGCTCACGCGCCCTTGAATCTGGTCAAACGTGTCCCCCGCCCAGTTCAGCGTGGCCAGGTGGACCGTGCGCGGGCGGTCGCCCACGATGTCGTCCATGTCCAGCCCCGTGCCTCCGCTCTTGGGCGTGGCCAGGGCCACCTTATAATGGTCGCTCTGGAAATCGCGGTTCGCGGCGGCTTTCTTGTCGCTGTCCGGCCCGAAGATCTTGGCATACTTAATCCCGCGCTGGTCCAGCTCGCGCGCCAGGTATCCCAGAATGCCCGGCACCACTTTGCCTTCGAGTCCCTTGATGGCCGTCTCGTTCACCCCTTCGCCAAACACGATCACACGCCGGCCGCGGTCCAGGTCCTTCAGCAGCGCGCGCAGGACGGCAGGCGCTTTCTGCGCCTCGGTCCAACGGGATATCTCGTTACTCTTCTGGCCGGCCAGGTTGCGGCGGGCTTCGGGCATCCGCGTGGCGGCGATCCGCTCATCCCAGTATTCGAGCATGGCCTGGTGATCCTGCGCCTGGTCGATGTTCAGCGGTTCGGCATTGCGCCAGTTCACCTCGCCAAAGAACGGATACTCGCGCCGGATGAGCTGCCCGTTACGCACTGCCAATGTGCGTTCGGCCTTGATGTTGTCGATCACCCGCGCCCACGTCATGTCTTTGTCGAGCACGGCACGCTGACGGATCTCCCCGTTAATGATCTTCTCCTCGTAATGGTAACCCAGCCGCCGCGCGATCTCCGCTTCCGTCTTGCCCGTCAGTTGTGCCAGGAAATAGGCCGCGTGCGGCGGGCTGTCCATGGGCGTCGCGGTCGCGAACACTTTATGCCGCGCGTCAATCAGCCGCGTGTTCCAGGTCCGGGTGCTATCCGCGTTCTTGAGGTTGTGCGCCTCGTCGTACAGCACCAGGCCGAACTTCTTGCTTGGGACGGTCCCACGGCTCAGGTCGTTGTACGTGGCGAATTCGATGCCCTGGCTGGGAATGCCAAAGCGGATTTGATCCTGCTTGAACCGGTTCTCGATGACTTCCTTGCTCGAGGTGACGATCAACGAGGGCAGCTTGGTGCGCAGAGCCGTTTGGGCGGCCACCACCAGTTCCGTGCCGGTCTTGCCTACGCCCGTCCCGTCCCCGAGGAGGAACGCGGGCTTGCCGTCTTCGAGCGCGGTGAGGGCGAGGTTGGCGGCGCTGCGCTGCGTTTCATCGATGCCGAGTCCGGCCGGCCCCGTGTATTCGCCACTGCGGACAATCGGTCGGGCCGCTGGTAAATCTCCCTCGTCAACCACTCTAAGTCCGGGCCGCCGTGGACGGCTGCCGCCTCCTCGAACTGCTCCAGAAAGCTGCGATTCCAGTCCAGGTCCTGCCGGCCCGGCTGGTGTGGCGATTCGGTTACCTTGGGCGTCATAAAGTTCAGTCTCCTCGCGCGGCGTCATCCGCGCTTTGAGGTGTGCGGCCTCGGTGAACTCGCGCACCTGGTTGTATGCGGCATGGTAATACTCGGCAAATTGACCGTCAAGGGCCTGCCCCATGGCCCGGGCAAAGCTCGGGAAATCCGCCGCACCGCTCTCGATCACGTTGCCCGCCACCTGCGTCAAGTCGCGCAGCAACGAGGGGTCGAAGTTCGGAATCCCCGCGCCGGCGTCCAGGCCCAGGTCGCCCGCGTCCATGCCATGCTCGGTTTCACCAAAGCCCGGCACGGAACGGCGGAAGCTCCATTGACTCTCGGGAAATACGGCGGGAATGTGGCCCTTGGCCTTTTCTTGGGTTGCCAGAACCTCGAGTTGGCGCGCGCTGGATTCCCTCTCCGCACTCTTGGAATACCTGGTCCAGGAGGCGTTGAGAATCGAAGAAAGCCCCTCGCGCCTTTCCAAGTCGGCGCGTTCTCCATCCCAAATTGCGCTGAGCTGGCTGGTCTGGAGCTTATTCCAGCGAATCCTGCCGTCCGCGTTGCGCGGCGCGGTTTGGATCGCCAGCCGCCCGTTGCGGATGCGGCGTTCCCAATTCGAGCGCTGGCTCAGCCAGGCTTCGTATTGCTCGGGCAGACCGCTGGCACTGGTGGGTTGTTCGGCAAGTCGCTCAGGTGGCAGCTTTGCGCGAGGTCGTTCTCCCTGATCTCCAGGCTGCCGTCCGGATGCTCGGTCACGCTGCTCCCGTCCTTGAATCTGCTCGTCTTCAACCGCTGTTCGGATGGTGTAACGCTGTATGTCACCGAGCTCGGCATAGGATTTACGGTAAATCAGCCCTGCCATCTCGTCAAGAGCGGCGCGGATGGTGGGTTCGTCCAGTTCGCCGGGCGTCATGTCCCGCACCGGCTCACCCGCGTCCATGCCGTGCTCAGTCTCGATGCCTGCCTTGTTCAGCACTTCGGCCTGAAATTCAGGCGACAGGGCCTCTGCTTCGGGCGTGGGCACCAGCATCCTGCGCCCCGTTCGGTCGGTGTGGATCTCGCCCAGCGGCTGGGTTCCCGAGAAAATCTGTTTGCCGCGCACTTGCAGGCTCTGCACAAACGCCTGGTGATCCGCCTCGGCCTGGGCGGCAGCCGTCGCTTCGCGGTCGATGCGGGCGGGTTTGCTGGCGTCCGCCCAAGCGCGCGAGATGAGCTCGCCGGCATCCTGCGGCACGCCACCCGTGGGCACCACGCCGCTTTCCTGCGCCTTTTGGATCCCTTGCAGCGTTAGCTCCACTTTCGGCCTGCCGGGCACGAATGTCTTTTGATACGCCTGCCGGAGCCGCCGGTATTCGGCGCTGTTCCCCTCATCCCGCACGGCGGCGATTTGCTCGAGGATGTTTGCCAGGTCATCATGCTCACCGCCTCCAGCCCATTCCTGCACCACCGCTGCGGGCTTCTGGCCGGCGCGCATGGCCTTCAGCGCGGCGTCCAGGTCCGGCCCTGTCAGTCCGCCATTCTCGCGCACGGCATCGCGAATCGTATAAAGATCGCTTGTCTCCTCGCCCGAGATCGGCACCACCGGTTCGGCCCGTGGCGGCGTCCAGGCAGGTTGCGCGTTTGGAGTTGAGGGTTGAGAACGGCGGCGGAGCTCCTCAGCTTGGCGGGCGCGTTGTTCCTCGAACCACGCCTTATTGGCGGCAATCTCCTCGGGCGTCTGCACCATGGCCACACGCTGCGGAGCCACCGGCGCATTCCGCTGAGCCGCCTTGGCGCGCAGTCGCTCGATGGCACTGGCCGCCGCATCCCGGGCGAACACGGGCGGACCACTGGGGACCGCACCCGCCCCCTCTTTCCCGGGGAGCGCGACCGTCCCGGTCGCTGTGTTGGGCGTCCCGCCCGACACTCCTGCCGTTCTCCCCTGCACCACCTGCTCGGGCATTTCGACGGCGATCTTGTCTCCATGATCGGCCACATTCGCGGCGGCCTGCACCACGGCGGGCGCGTTGGCCTGGTCGGTCACCACCGCTTGCTTCTCTGTGCCATCCGGCGCGCGCACCACTACCACGCCGGCGGCCTGCTCGGGCGCCGGCTTGGCGCTGATGCCATAGCCCAGCACATCCCCCAGCCGATTCTGCGCCACCGCATCGAGAATGGCCGTGCCGCTGATCCGCTGCGGGTTGAAAAGGATAGTGCCATGCGGCGTCTCAACGCTGGAGAAGTCGGCCAGGGTGGCCCCCTCGGGCAACGCTTCGCCTGGGGTGAACAGCACCGCATCCCGTTTCCCATTACGCAGCCATTCGATCTGCGCCGCAAGAGTGGCCGGCGGCTCGGGAACTGGAGGGGCGACCGCTGGAGGGGCGAGCGCCGCGAACCCCTGATTCAAGTCAGGGCGTCCTGGAACTCCGCCCTCCACCACAGTAGGAGGCAATCCCCTACCTTCCGCCGCCTTCTGCCGTTCAAACGCCTGCACCTCGGCCTGGTTCTGGAGCCTGGCCGCCTCGATCTGCGCCGTCGTCTGGGCCAGGAGATCCGGCACCGGCTGCGATTGCCCCTGTCCCGTCTGCGGCAGGGCCACCACGCCAGGAAACAGCACCGGCTTATCCCCGGGCACTTCCGGCGGCACGGTCACCGGCACCGGCTCGCGTCCCATTGCCACGCGCGCCTGGTTCCGCTCCTCTGCCGCGGCCACGGGATCGAACGCCGCTTTCTCGCCCGGTTTAACCGGCCCCAATGCGCTTAAAACCTTCTGCAGCACGCTGGCCTGGGGCACCAGGCCATCAGGCCGCGGCGACCCCGGCGGAGGCGCCTGGCGCGTGGGCAGGAGCCCATGCTTGGCCGCCGTGGTGGCGAAGGCCATGGTGCTCAGCGCATCCGTGCTGAGCTGCGCCAGCTTGCGCTCGTCGCGTTCTCCGGGCGGTTTGGCCAACTCTTCGCCGATCGCCGCGCCCGTCTCGGGCAGGTGCGACGCCATATCGATGGCAAACGCCAGCGCGACCGCTTTCTGCACCACTTTGGGCGCGCTGCCCAGGCCGAGCGTGGCGAGCCCCGCCGTCGAGGTGAACCAGTTCACCGAATTGGCAATGCTCTCGTGGGCGCCGGCAAATTGCTTGAGCCAGGTCGGCCCTTCCTCGTCAATCAGCTTCTTCTGATCTTCCGAGAAACTGCGCAGCAGCTTCACGTGCGGCTCGTTGAACGCCTGCACCAACCCCTGGTAAGCCGGCTCATTCCCCTCCGGCCGCGACACCGGATTGACACCCTGCCGGATCGATTGAATCGTCTTAGGCGCCAGGAAAAGCTGGTCTGCCGGCGGCTGCGGTTCGGGCGAGCTTTTGTCGTAGAACGGAATGGCGCGATCGCGGTCCGCCTCCTCGAAGCTGAACGTCTTGCTCGGATCCGCCGCTTCCTCGAATGTGAACGTGTCCGGCGCCGTAGCCGTAGCCGTCCCGCTCGACCCTCGACCTTCGACCCTCGGCTGCTCCATGGGCTGTCCGAGGGCTTCCTCGAATGTGAATGTCTCGGGCATTGCCGGGCTATTGGCGGGTCACGAACTTCTCACCATCCCACGTGGCAATGCCTCGCGGCGTGATATACGCCTGGCCCGCTTTCAGATCCGCCTTGCTCTTGGGCAAAGCCAAAGCCTGGGCGGATGGGGATTTACCCGCCGGAGTTGCGGTGTTAGGCTTCGCTCCGGACTGACCGCCCAGGTAATCGGACAAGGCGCCGCCCGCGCTCTGCGCGCCCAGCGTCTTGATAATTCTGCCATCGGGACCCACGAGGAGGTTCACCCCGCGATCGCTCACGACCTTGCTCCCCTCGGGATACCCGGCATTGGCCTCCTTCGGCTTGGGCTGGTAATGCCACTTGCCCCCGCCGATCGGGATATTGTGGCCGATCACGTTCCCATCCGAATCTTGCACTTCCTGTGCCGTGCCCACGTCGCCCGGGGCTCCGACATTCGGCACGATGTGCAGCGCTTGCACCAGGAGCGAGGGATTGCGCCGGAACGCCACCGCCGCTCCGCGCGGGCTGGCATTGATCGCCGCCAGGAGTGGATTGACAGCGGTCGAAGGTCGAGCGCCGCTGGTCGAGGGCTGGCCTTCGACATTCGACCCTGGGCTTTCGACTCCGCCCTGTGCCGCCTGCACCCATTGCTGCAGGAAATTCTGCTCGTGATTGGCGTCCTCGGCTGCCGCGATATCCAGCGCGTTTGCGTGCGCCGCCTGGGCTCTGTAGCGTTGCCCGGCATCGAGGAGTTCCTGTGTCCGCGCTCGAGTTTCCTCCGTTTGCGCCTGTTGATGCGCCTGTGCCGCCTTGAGCGCGAACCCTTGCACCTTGCCTTCGAGATCCGCCAGGCCGGCCGAGTCCGCGAACTGCCTTAGCGCATCGCCGCTCTCATCATCCGGCGCATACGCTTTGAGCGTTTGCCGCAGCGCCTTGGCCTTGGTGGCCGCCGCCGCGTAATCCGGCACGCCACCAATGCCGATGCCTTCGAGAATGTTCGCCCCGCGCCCGCGCCCGCCCCAGCTCGTGACTGTGCCCGCCGGCCGCAGCGCGCCGCCCAGGGCACCCCCGAGCATGCCGCCGAGAGTGTTCAGGCCCTGCATGGCAATCTGCCGGTCCTGCATCATTAATCCTTCGCCCATAGTCTTGTCCTTTCAGGTTTCAGGTTTCAGCCCTCCGCCCTCTTAAATCGCCCCCAGCAACCCGCCAGCCACGCTGCCCACCGTGCTGCCAATCTGGCCGATCACGCCCATCGTGCTCGGCTGGCTCTGGTTATACTGCCACTGCACGTTCTGGTTCTGGTTGTACAGATTCGAAGCGTAGCTGTTGAACGGGTTGAACATGCTCTGCACCCCGCCGCCGATCGTCGTCGCGTTCTGGTTCGCCTGGCCCACTGTGCCCAGCGCGTTCTGGAGCCCCGTCCCCTGCTGACCGAGCAGCGCCAGCATCGGGTTCCCCACCACCTGCTGGTTCACACCCGTCATCTGCGTGCCGAACTGCTGCCGCTGCGCCAGCGCTTGCTGGCCGCCCCCGTAAAGCTGCATCGCCAGGCCGAGTTGATTGGCATTCGTGCCACCGAGTCCCCGGTTCGCCCACGAGGAATTGACGCTCTTGCTGATATTTGCCGCGTCCTGGGGCAGGAGCTGCGTGCCGGCGGCGAGCCCTTGCATGGCCGAGCTGTTCAACGCGTCCACCAGCGCCTTCTGCTGCGGATTGGCAGCCGCCAGCGCCGCGGAGGCCTGCGGCGCGAGCTGCTGCACGTTGCTGATGTTGCTGGCCAGGTTCGCCCGGGTGCTGTCGGCCTGGAGCTGCTGGAGCTGCGGCGCCACCTTGCCATAAAGATCGAGCAAACCGCCCTGGCCATTCTGGCCCTGGAGCAGTTGGCCCAGCGTCTGGATATCCAGCGCTGTGTAGCCGGGCTGCACCTGCTGAGCGGCCGCCAATTGCTTGGGTGCCAGGTCGATTTGTGCCTGCAGCGTATCGCGCGTTTGCTGCCCGATGTTCTGCGGCGCCGGTTGATCAGGTCCGAAGCATCCCATAAGTCAGAGTGGTTGAAGGATGAAGGATGAGGGATGAAACCTGAGGGCTGAAATTTCAGGTTTCAGGTTTCCGCCTTCAGCCTTCCTTTCAGGTTTCAAGTTTCCGCCCTCAGCCTTCGTTTTCACAGTTGTTTCAGGTTAAACGTTGCCGAGCCCAGCCGGTGATATCCCAGCTTGTCGATGTAAGGCAGGAATGGACTCTCCGCCGCGCAAGGCAGGCAAATCGTCCGCAGCCCCATGGCCGCCGCCGTGCATTCCGCCAGGTTCAAGAGATAAGCGCTCTCTCGCGCGTGGACGTTCTTCGAATCGGCCCACACGTTGAGCATCGTGATGGCCCCGATCGAGGCGTAGCCGATAATCTGCCCATTCTTCTCCGCCAAATGCGTAGCGCCCACGATCTGGTGTTGATCTTCCGCCGCCACCTTGGCCAGCGCCGCCACTTCTTCCTTGCTGCTGATCTTCCGCAACCACGGCAGCAACGGCATAAACGGCAGCGTAAGCGCAGCATGCCCATCGCCATTGCCGTTCCCAGGCCGGCCTTCGACCCTCGCCTCTCGACTCTCGACTGCGTTATTCACGCCAGCACCTCCCCAAACACCCACAAGTTCCCCGTGCTCACGAACACGCTGGGCACCATCACCCGCAGGTAAAGCGTGCTCTCCGTCCGCGTCTTGGCGCTGGCGGCCGTCTGGAGCGTGCTTTGCCAGACCATATCGCCATCGCTGTAGTTCGGCCCCACCGTCGCCGCGGCCAGGAGCGTGCCCGCACCCGCCGCCGCCGTCCGGATCTGATACCCAAACGCAAAGTTGCCGTAAGCGATCGGCGACACCGCCTCGAAGAAGATCTCTTTGATCAGGTAGCGGGTCGCCAGCATGGTCACCGAGAGATCCGTCAAATACGCCGTTTCGAGGTCCACCGCCGTGAGATAGCCGAGCAGCCCGTAACGGCTCGCCTGCACCTTCGACCCCAGGATGAGCCCCGCGATGGCCGTGATCGTGGCCCGTTTGTTGGATGAGTCGCTGCTATCCAGGAGCGCCAGCGAATCCGCCATCACCGGCGTGGCTTTGCTGGTCAGAGCGCTAATGAGCCAGGTCAATCCCCGCGGACTGGCCGCGTTCCAGCCCAGGCCCGTGCCGGCCACGCTATCGGCCAGCTTGTTGCCCGTCACAAAGCCATCCGCCATCATCGCCCGCCCCGTGCTATCAGCCGTGAGAAGCGCCGCCAGGTCGCTCGGGCTCAAGTGCGAGAGCTTGATGCTCCCCTCCTTGACGCGCAGCACCTTGGCCCCGCTGCCGGCATTGGTCTCGATCGTCACGTCATCGCACACCGCGCCCGTGCCGCCGCTGCCTACCAGCTTGGCGCCGGTGATCGTGTCATCGCCGATCGCCGTGGGCGTGGCGCCATCCACCGTGCCCGAGACGACCACCGTTGGCCGGCCGAGTTGATTGAGTTTGGCCACGTCCGTCTTCTCGCCAGGCGCGAACACGTAGCCGGGAATGAGTTGAATGCTTAGAGCCATAGGAATGGTCGATAGTCGATAGTCGAAGGTCGAAGGCCGGAAGGAAGCGCCAGCCTGCTGGCCCTCGACTCTCGACTTTCGACTTTCGACTTCATGTTAGTCGGGTCAGGAGTCGATGGTCGAAGGCCGAAGGTCGAGGGCCGGAAATCAGCGCCAGCCTGCTGGCCCTCGACTTTCGACTTTCGACTCTCGACCATTTCTCGACTCTCGACTTCATGTTAGTCTTTCACGCTCGCCGCCCGTCGTCCGGGCACGGCGCTGATCACACTCGAGAGCACGCGCAATTCCCCCTGGCTGGTCTCGATCACCAGTTGCAGGAATCGGCTTTCCTCGCGCATGCGGAACGTCTGCACCGTTTCCTGGTGCAGGTCCACCGGCACCCCGCTCCCGAGTTGGATGCCAGTGCCGGACGTCATCACGCTGGCCGTCACCGCACCGCTTGAGGCCGGGAACGTGGGAGTCATGGCCAGCACCAGTCGATATGCCGCTCGGGTCACGTTCAGAACGATCGGCGTGCCCGGTGCGCACAGCGTCCAGGAGCCCTGCCCGAACGTCGGAATGTTGTCTCCCACCAACGCCAGCGCATATTCATTGGCACCCGGGATAACGGTCCACAGACCATCGGTCGGGATGGTCAGAATGTATTGGCCTTGGCTGTATTGCGCCCCTCCCGGCACCAGTTCAGTTCCGGGCGGCACCACCAGGCTGTAATCCTCGCGCTCGGCTCGCGCGAAATCCCCATTCACATTGGTGGTGTCATAGTCCGGCTGGTTCCAGGTGATATACTTCGCAGGATCCGCCGCGCGATTGCTCCACAGCGCCTCCTCGGTATAAACACTCTCGCGCCGCACCTTGAGCGCCCAGAGCGGATTCCACCCCGCCACCGCCAGTTCGCCTGCCAGGAAGCGCTTCTGGAACGGCTGCCCGCAATCGTAGCCGCGCGTCACCAGCCGTGTGGCAATCGGCGTGCCCGAGTCATCGAGCATCTCGGGCGCAAAGGCTCGCAACGTGCCATCCGCATTGGCCCACGCCAGCGTCTCGACGCCCCCGAGCATCATCCTGGCGAACTGCACCGGCTGCAGCCCATCCCCCTGCCAAATCCCCATCCACTGATTGGTCTGCGTCGAGAACACCAGCACCGCATTGTTCCTGACCTCTGACCTCTGACCTCCGACCTCCGACCCCTGTCCCGCCATCGGCACGGCAAAGAAGATCTTATTCTGCCACGAGGCCCCGCACGCGATCTCCGCATTCAACCAGTCCACCTGGTCGATATACGGCTGCATGGGCGTGCTCTCGGGCACCGCCGCGCCGCGCCAGGTCCCATACTGCGTCTGCGCCATCGTCATGACGCCCCGCCGACCCAGGATCCACACATCCGCCCCCACCGGCACCACCGCCAGCGGCGACGTTCCGCCCCATTCGCGCGTGATCTCCGTGAGCTGCCATTTATCCGCCGTGTCTTCGAGATTCAGAAACGAGAGAACGCTGAGCCGCTTGACAATGATCAACGTGCCCGGCCCGTGGGGGATCACCGCCATGATCGGGTCCGCCTCGCCCAGGTTGGCCGTGATCGAGTTGGCAAACGGCTCAAAATGCACCGGATCATTCGGGTCACTCACCAGCAGCGTATCCCGCTCGTTCACCAGCACCGCCCGCTGCGCGTACCAGCACCCCTCGCGCGCCGGCGCAATCGGCATGGCACTCGCGCCCTTGCGCTGCAGCGTGCCCGTCGAGGAAGCATTCGCTTCGAGCGCCCCGCTATCCTTGGCCAGTGCCGCCAGCGCGCTGGTGTAGAGCTTGAAATGATTGTCATCGATCGGCCCCACGTAATTGTTCGTGCTCGAATTCGTGCCGGTGAGAAACGTCACCTGGTCGCCGGGCGCCAGCCGATGATTGGCCAGCGTGTAAACCTTGCTCGTGCTATTGTAGGCAAACGACAGCACCACGGGCGCCGCCGCGAATCCGTTCTGCCACGCTGTCTTGCCCACATCCGGCTGCAGGATCAACGGCGGCGCCCCGTTGCCGTAGGGCCCCGGGTTCACGTTATCCAGCTCGAGATAGAAATGACCGTCCACGGTCCCCTCGTCGATCGCCAGGTCCGCCCCGCTTGCCGTGGCCCGCAGCGTGAGCACCGTGGCCGACGTCAGCGCCACGTAATAATCCGTGTTGGTCACCAGGCTGGCCAGGTTGCCGTCCTCGCTCACGAACCGCACCCGGTCGCCCGTAGCGAACGGCGCTGCGGCATGAAGCGTGATCGTGTGATCCGTGCCGTTCACGTCCGCGGTTTTGAAGTAAGCGCGGGCATTGCCTTGCCGCAGGAGCAATAACCCGCGCAGGCAGGGCACCAGCCGAGCCGGCCCCCACACATCGAAGCCATTGAGCGCGATTTCGAGCGGCGCATTGCCATCCTGCAGCCGCCAGGCCCGGCCTCGGCCGCCGGCCGTCGTCGCCGCGTCGCTCACCCAGAGATTGCAATCGAACCCCTCGGGATCTTGCCACCGTCCAAACGCTCGGACGGTGCCCGGGAACACTTTTGTATTGGCATTGATCTGCCCCTCGGTTGGCTGCGCGATCCCCGGCCGATTACTGACGCCCGTCCGCTCGAACGTGCGGTTGAGCGCCTCGCTCACCAAGCCCGGTTCCAGCTCAGTTGGCAGGCGCCGGGCGTCCACGCCCGTGAACGCCTTATCGCCGTCATTGAGCTCTGGAATGGTGTTAGGCATTAGAATGGTCGAAGGTCGAAGGTCGAACGTCGAGGGCCGGAGAACGCGCCAGCCCGCTGGCTCTCGACCCTCGACTTTCGGCTCTCGACTTCATAGTTACATCACGCTCGAAAACGCCGGCCTGGCCGTTCGGATCCGCATCCGCCGCAGCCGCTCCGGCACCACGTTGCGCATCATGGCTTCCTCGAGCTTCTCCTCCGCCTGCCCGATGCGCCGGGCCGAGAGGGTGTCATTCTCCGTCGCCAGCAGTTCGCCAGCGCCCTTGTAAGCCAGGTAAGGGACAAACACCGCCGGCACCGCGTATGCCGGCAGATCTGCATCCGCCACGCTATCGAGGCTCGGGCACGGCTTCAGGTATTCCACCCAAACGGTGGCCACGTCCCCGGCTACGGTGAACGTGTTATTGCCCTCCTCCCACGCCACGTCGCGCCAGACCGTGTGTGTGAGCGGGTTGCCGGTGTAGATCCCCAGGATATCCCCGATCTCGTTCGACGCCCCTTCGCGGCGGGAGAGCACCCGCGCGGTGGGCGTCATGGCTTCCGGATCCACGCGCAGATCGCTCCAGATCTGGGTATTCCAGATCGAGCGCAATTCGGTATCGAAGAACCCGCGCAGCATGGCCGCTTCGGAGAGCAGGATCTTATCCCGGGTCCTGCCCGCCAGCTCGACCGCCTTATTGAGCAACTGCGCGTAAGTGATCGTTTTCATTTGATCAAGGATGAGGGATGAAACCTGAGGGCTGAATTTCAGGTTTCAGGTTTTCGCCTTCAGCCCTCTTCTGCGCCAGCCATTCGCACACGCGCTGCCAATCGCCGGGCGGGATAGCCCCGCCGTGGCGTTTGACGGCCATGAACAACTGGGCATCCGCCTCGGAATAGAACTGGGCGATATCCAGTCCCGTCCCGTCCTCAGCGATCTGCGTCACGGCCACGTTCATCACCGGCAGCATGCTCACCGTGCGAATGGCGTATGCGAGACTCATGGCTGCCATAATCCAGGGCGTCGTGGCACTCCGCCCTCCACTGGAAGGGCGAGATCATCTGGAGGGGCGAGCGCCGCGAGCCCCTGATTTAATCCCCACTTCGTTTTCATGTGGCCAGTCCGAGCAGGGCCTTGCCCTGGTCGCTATTCGGGTCGATGCCGGCCCGGGCCAGGGCGTCGAGCATCTTCTGACGGGCCGAGACATTGGCCAGCGCCTTGAGCTGGTCCCAGTCCGCCTGGGTGGGAGCGGCGCCGCCGGAGAACATCTTGTAAAGCTGCTCCCCGATGGCGATGCCCGTCGGGCCAAACTCCTGGATAAGGGCGATAATGGCGGCGATGCTCATGGCTGTGTCCTCGCGAGGTTGATGGTGGAAACGACGTTGGAACTGGCCGTCAACACCATGCCGGTGGCCGGCGCATTGGTGTTGAAGGAAGCCAGCGCGACCGCCTGGCCCCAGACAACGCGGAAGCCGTCCCATGCTCGGAGCACGCCCGGCACGCCATTGGTCTTGACCTGGCCATGCGTCACCAGGTCCAGGTAAACATCCAGCGCGCCGCTGGTGGCCGTGTAGACGCCCGAGAGCGTCTGGTACGTGACGCGGTTCTGGTTGGCGCACCCGGCGCCGATAGCCACTGCGATGGCCAGCGTTAAGCCAGCCAGCAGGGCAAGGAATGAATTCGTTTTCATTTTCATGGTTTTCTCCGGCACCAATACTTGATCGTCTGCCATCCCAGGTAGAGGACAGCGCACACGGCGACCAAGCAGATCAATGATGCCAACAGGTTCACTTGGGCGGCCCTCCGTTACCGTTGGCGCTTTGGTCGGGCACCTTGCTGCCCACCACGCCCCGGCAGACAAAGCCAATGCAAATGAGCGTGACTGAGTAGAGCGGGTCCTTCACCTCGAGCCCCTGCAAGGCCATCCAGCACATGGTGGCCAGCACCATCACACACACCAGGTCCGCAAAGGTCATCTGCACGAAATTCGACAGCGCTTCGAGATATCCCTTCTTGTGAGACGGATCGTCGCACGCCGCTTCCGGCGCGGGGATTGGTGTTACAGAATCACTCATATCAGCCTTTCATATTTCATATTTCAGCCTTCAGGTTTCAGGTTTCCGCCTTCACCCTCACGGCTTCAGGCTCCGGATCAGGATCTCGTTCTGGCTGATCATGGTCTTCAGCAGATCGGTGATATTGCGCACCCGCTCGTTAGCCTGGTCGTTGAGCATGGACATCTGCTGGCGCGTGGCGGAATCCGTCACGGTCACAAACACGCGCAGGTCCTCGTCTGTCTTGGAGAGCTGGCGGATCTCGACCTCATGTTTGGCGAGCTGCCCCACGCTGGTGAAATACGCGACCGCCAGGCCGATGAAGATGCCGATAAGCCCATTGCTCAGCGTGCTCCAGAGTTTCGGTTTGGTGTCGTAGTTCATGAATGAGTTGAGTCAGTCGTTGAGTTAGCGGCTGATGATCTGCCCCACTCGCAGCGTGGTGGCGCGCAGGGTGATCGGCGCGGGAGTTGCATACTGATACGCGCCGATGTCCCACATCGAACCGCGCGGCTTCCCGTCCTTATCCACCGTGAATAGTGACGAAAGATTCATCCCAGCACCAATACACACGCTTCCGGATTGCAGGTGCGGGTCGTAAGGGCTATTCGTGCTCACCAGTCCAGGAAATCCACCATTGATCCCGTGCCCCTCGCTGATGCTCTTTGTTTCACCGCTTGGGCCTGCGTAAAAGTTGTAGTCATGATCCTCGCCGGCGTTGTCCATGTCTCCAATGATGCCTTGATTTGCCGAGGTGGCAGGGCTCCCACAGCCGAACAGGATATTGTTATAGAACTGGCTCCCCGCGCTACCACCGCGGTCGTTTCGGAACGCGACAATGGTGGAGGACCCGCAACCAACCCAAGTGTTGTTGTAAAACATGGTTCTTGGCGCGCAGACATTCATTTGCATTTCCCCGCCAATGAATAGGTTATTCCTGAACACAATATCATGCACGGCGTTGTTGGTGTTCGTGTCCTCAAGGTTTCCAAGTTGGGCGTTGCAGTTGGTCAGGGTGTTCTGCTCGAAGACGATCTCGTGGCACTCCTCTCCGTTATTTGAGAACGTCTGGATCGTGTCGCAATGGTTCGGGTTTCCTCCGTCGGTCGAAATGTTGTTGAAAGTGTTGCTGCGAATGATGTGGCGAGCGCCGAATACCCTCAGGGCGTCCCACCCGTGAGAGTCAACGAGTAGGCACTGCTCAACCGTGTTGCTGTATCCGGCCCATGAGATCATCTCCTGATCTATGCAATTACTCAGAACGCAGCCGCGCACCGTGTTGTTGTGGCAGCCGTTCGTCCACTGCGGACTGTCGCCTCCAAAATTGATGCCGTTGTAAATAGCAGACCACCTGTTGCTAAGTATCAGGTTATCATGGCAGTTCGTCGTTGAGAAGTTGATCCTGCCAGTAAACGCCGGATTCGCACATTGCCAGGAAACATCCTTAACAACATAATAACTGTTTTGCAGCGTCACGCTGCCAGTGACAACAGGCGCGTTGCTCCCCAAAATGGTGATCGGATATAACACGGTGCCGTTGGCGGCAGTTGTCGCGTCCGCTGAATACGTGCCTGCTAATAGGACGACCGTATCCCCTGCGGAAACCACGTTAAATCCGGCCTGAAGTGTGGCGAATGGAGAGGCATAGGTGCCCGGATTTCCGTCATCACCACCCGACGACACGTAGTAAGTGGCCGCTCTGGTAGAATGCGCCAGCAGCAGCAGCAGGATGCAAAGTGCGAGTCTCATGGCAGCACGTAAATCTCGATTCCCCAATCCCTGCCCGATGGCAACTGGCTCGCATTTGAATACCCGTTCCCGGATATCGCATCTGCGGTGTAAACTACATACGTCGATCCCGATTCGACAACCAGATGCGCACAGAAGGACCCGGTCACCTGTGGCGCATTGCTGCTCCATGTGAAGGTTGACATTCCGTAGCCATTGTAGGTCGCCTGACTATCAGAATTGCCTCCGTGTTTCGTGCCTCCAAAATTTTCAGAATCCCATATTTCGACATGCGCTGTGGCCCCATTGTCTTCTGTCAAGAATGCAACAGAGTAGATGGTATAAGCAGTTGAATTAACAATCGACTGTGATTTGGTGGAAGACGTGTTTGCCGCTGATTCTGCCAAATACCCGCTGTTCTGGACCAACAGCGTAGGCGTCGGCGCATCCCCGTCCCAAGGATAGCCCTGCGTGCCGTTCTTGCCGCGATTAAACAGGTCAGCCAGCTCCGCCGCGCTCAACACCCGGTTCCAATACCCGGCATCGTCCAGCTTTTGCAGTTGATCCGCTCCGCCCGAGGCACTCATGGAATCGAAGTTGATCGGGATGCTCGCCGTTTCCGGGGCTTCCGTCATGGCCGTGGTGGCCTTGGTGCCGCCATCCAGCGAGATCCACACCACTTGATTGGTCGAGTCGTATCCCCCGGCGACCAGGTGCCAGGTATTGGCCGTAACCGTGCTGCTGGCCGCCGCTTCGTACAGGGCCGTCGAGGCGCCGGTCACCACAAAGCTCCAGCGGCCGGCGTGGCCGCTATCGGTGTTCTCCTCGAACACCCAATTAAACGAGCCATCCGCCGGGTCCCAGGTGCCGAAGTTGCCACTCAATGACGTGCTGCCCAGGCTCACCCACATCGAAAAGCTGAACGATTGCGCGGAGACAAACGCCGCGTCCGATCGCGTCAACTGCTGGTGACCGGTGTAGTTGGCGCAGTTGGTGATCTGGCCGGTGGTGTCCGCCAGCGTGCCGACATTGGAGAGCGTATGCCCATTACCCGTGGCGTCCGCGTGCGAGCCGCTGGCCTCGTCATTGGGCCAATACGCCACCAGGCCCTGGTTGAGCGTGTTGGTGTAAACCGGCGCGCTGGAGACTGGAGGCGATGTGAGCAGCGCCAGGTGTGCCGGGTCGGCAAACCAGTCCTGGGCCAAAGCTGAAGGCTGAAAGCTGACGGCTGAAAGCAGCACAGCCAGCGTGGCTGCGGACTGGCGTCCGCGGCTAATCATTTGGCTGAATGAGCGCATAGGTCACGTGCGAGACCGGCAGGTTGGATCCCGAGCAACTGGCCGCCACCTGGTAAACGCCATTGGAGACGCCCAGCGTGACGCCGTTGGTGGTGGCAAAGCCTTCCAGCGTGGCGCCGGCGGGAAATCTCATCGTGAACGCATTGGTGACCGTGATGCGGTAAAGCGTGTCCCGATACTCGCCCGTGCCGCAGTTCGTGGCACCCAGCCAGCAGATGTTGGTGCCCCAAGAGAATTCAAAGATAGGATTGTGGAACTGGCCGCTGGGGATAGCCAGGTCCACCAGGCAGTTGGTGCCATAGCTCAGCGGAGTGAAGGCACTGGACACCTGGCGCACGGGCGGGTTGCTCACCACCAGTGTTCCCACGGCCATCGAATCGAAGTTCGTCCCACCGCTTGTCCCAGCAACCGTTACGGTTCCATCGGTATTGGTGGTCAGTGTGATATTGCTTCCCGCCGCGAGCCCTCGCGGATTTTCAAACTGAACCTTGCCGGATACAGCTCCTGTTAGAATGCTTCCTGCGATAGTGCTGTACACCGATGTATCCCCACTAACCGCCAATACCGTTCCGCCGCGCGTGCTCGTCGCGCTGAGCCGGCTGCCGGAAGCCCGAATGAGCCCACCCGCCCACACTTGCGCCGCCATCGTTTCTGATGAGGCGTCGATCGACTCCAGAACCGAACCAATCAAATCGACAGCGCACCCCGCGCTCATCAAAGCATGTTGCCCTACGCCGCTGCCGGTAACCGTGGAGTCATAGGCCACTCGGATGGTTGAACCCATGATCCGCACCCGGCTGTTGTGTCCATTCTTAAAGGAACCGAACCCGCCATCGGGTATCAGCGCCACACCATCGTAGGCTCCAGTCAACTGGCAGCCGACAATGGAGATATCAACCGCGTTGGTGCCGTTGAAAATCACAATGTCCCCCATCGCTCGCATCTTCACATTGTAGAGAGAGAGGTCCCCAGAATCATAGAGCGTTGCGATGGGCACTCCGCTGGTAATGCTACCGCCATACATCGTGAAATCTCCGTGAGTTTCCAAAGTGGCCGTAGCCGTGGAACTTCCACCAAGAATCGTGGCCCCTTCCGCGCTGAGTGTGATATTTGTCAACGCGATCGGAATCGATGCCGCTTCGTCGTAAACTCCAGGCAGCAAGCTAAACAGCATCCCGGGCTTCTGCTTCACCGCGGCCGCCGCCAACGTCTTGAAGGGCTTCTCTCTGACCCCAATTACGCCGGTCGCGTCGCTGCCATTGGTCGCATCCAGCCACAGCACCAGGTTATTGGTGATACCGGAAACGATCACCTCGCCATTGGTGGTTACTCCCAGCAACACCCGCGCGTCGGCCGCGTTGGTGGCCCGCAACACGGTGCGCATGTAGGGCGTGGTGGGGATGGGAGTGGGCTGGGCGGGGCAGAGCGGGGAAAGCAGAAAGCAGAAAGCAGAAAGCAGAACTAACTGCATCCCTCTGCCGTGCGCGAGTGTCTTGGGCTTCATTTCAGCTTTCATATTTCAGCTTTCAGCTTTGGCTTTCAGAGCACCCGGTAATCGACCTTGATCAAGGCTTTGTTGGCGGCAATCGGCGTGGGAGTATCTTCATCCGCATCGGTGGGCGCATTGGACGCCGCCACCACGTACAGCCCGGCGTGGAAGATCGAGCCGTCCGGGAAATCCAGCGTCGCCGTTTGGCCATACGGCACGGTGAAGATGGCATCCGGGCCGGTGCTGTTGTCCGTGCCGGCCGCCGTATCGAACAGCCACACGATCACGTCCGCCCCGGTGGCCGTCGGCACGCTCACGGTGATTTTGTAGAGTTTGCAGCGGGCGGTGGCCACCTGCACTTTGGCCACATAATCCCCCTCGCTTTGATTGGTGGCCTTGTTGTCGGCCCCGAGCACATTGACGATTTGCATAAATCAATTCTTCTCCAGTTGGGCTGCCTGGCGTCAGGCATACCGTTTCACCACCGTCCGCGCCGCGCCGCGGTACCCCGTCACCACCCGTCCAAACGGTTGCACGGTGTTCACCCGGAACTGCGGATGCTCCCGCAGCGCGTATTTCAAGAGATCCGAGTCCTCGCTCCACGCCTCCTGGCCGTAGCGCTGTTCCATGTTGAAGAACAACGCCGCCGGGATCCGCGCCTCGACGCGGCCGAACTCCTCGCCGTCCTCATCGAGCAGCGGGATGCGGTCCGAGCCCGGCGCCCCCGCCAGGCGCTGCTGCTGCACGTCGTAGGCCACCTTGGCCGCCTTCTCACGGTTCACCAGCTCCTCGCAGAACTCGGGCAGCACCGTGATGGGCAGCCCCAGGGCCTCGAGGAAATCCGCCGGCGTATGAATGACACTCATGAGGGTCGAGGGTCGAAGGTCGAAGGTCGAAGGCCGGAGGTTAGGCGCGAGCTTTCTGGCTCTCGACTCTCGGCTCTCGGCTCTCGACTCATTTCAAGGGTCGAAGGTCGAAGGCAGGAAATCAGCGCCAGCGTGCTGGCTCTCGACTCTCGCCTCTCGGCCCTCGACTTCATTTCCGTTGGGTTAAGGGTCGAGGGCCGGAGCCAAAGCCGAGCGCCAGCGTGCTGGCTCTCGACTCTCGCCTCTCGACCCTCGACTGCATATCCTAGCTGGCCGTGAACAACTGGCTGCCGAACGCGCTCGGGTTATACACCACGAGCCCGAGGTAACACTTGATCTCCTTCCGCGTGCCGGCGCCCGTCTGCGCCAGCTCGTTCACCGTGAACGGCACGCCCCAGCGCTTGGCGATCTTCTCGCGCGGGATGGTGTAGCCGGCGTAACCGTCCTCGACAAACGCCCGGTCCGCGCGCGTGCTGGCGCTCGTGCTGTCGCTCTTGGTGGTGGTGGTGCCGATGAAGTCCGTCGGGACAATCAGCAGCCGCCCGTAATCCGTCCGCACCACGTCGATGGTGATGCCCAGCTCGGCATCCGCGAGCTGCTGCGTGAAGCTGCGCGTCTGCGTCGCCGCCACGCCCGTGTTGGTCGATTGCACGGTCACCGTGGCCGGGTCCGTGAGGCCCGTGAAGGCCTGCCGCAGCTCGAGCCCGCAGAGCTGCACATAATCCCGGTTCCGCTTCACCACTCGGCGCAGGGCTTTGACCATCGTGCGGATGGCCGCCAGGTTGAAGTTGGTGCCGATGGCCCCGCTCAACGCGGCCGCCGCGGGCGGCACGTACGTGTTCGGGATCTTGCCGATGGCGTAGCTGGACGCCCCGGTGTAAGTGTTCGAGCGGTTGGTGAGCTGGCCCAGGCCGGCCATGGTGCCGCCGTCCGTGCCGTCATCCTGCGCGTACACCTGGTCTTCCGAGCAGAACGCCGCCTCGATGTCCTGCTTAATGGCCACCATGGCGTCTGCCGCCGCGCGGCCGATCTCGCCACCCTTGCCCGTCCCGGGCAGCTTGGGCACGCGATCCGCGATCCAGCCCACGCCATAGACGCGCCGGAACGCCTGGCCCCCGTTGCCCATCTTGCGGCGCCGGGTCGAATTGTCGGCGATATCGCCATCCGCCACGGGTACGCCGTCGGCCACGCCCTGGGCGCCGGCCACGGTCGGCCAGGTATCCACGGTCCACGCGAAATCGGTGTTGTTGAGGTCGATCTCCCGTTTCGCCATCGTGTAGAGCGGCGTTTCCGCCTGGTCCACGCGGTCGATGACGTCCATGAAATCCTCAAACGGGAGTTTGTTTGTCCGGAGGGTCGGTTCCAATGTCAGTGCCATACCACGAATCTTTCTCGCTGCGGATCGTCGGCCTTTCGACTCTCGTCTTTCGACTCTCGACTGCCTTACGATCCTGGTTCCAGAAACTCGCCCAGCGCGTCGCGGTCTCCCTTCTCAATCCTCTGCTTGGCGGCTAACTGTTTGGCGGCTCTCGGGTCACTCACCCGCGCCCGGCCCGCCACGCTGTTACCGGCCGTAGCCGGCACTCGCGGGGCGATCTTGGGCGGGTTCTTCTTGGCCTGCTGCTGCTGCGCCATGAGCGCCTTGTGACCCACCACCGCCGCGGCGGCCCAGTATTCCCAGTCCGGCCGGCTCTTAAGGCCCGGCATAGCTGCGGCGATGCTCTGCATCGCGGCGGCGTCTGCGTTATCCGGCTGGTCGATCCAGGGCACGAGCCCCTTCACGAACTGATGTTGCCGTTGGTATTCGGCCAGGAACTGCTCGCGTTTGGGGGCCGCTTTGGCGATGCCCTGCCAGTGACTGCGCGCCTTGCGCAAAATCCCGAGCATCGTCTTGGCGCTCCAATCTTCCGAGCCATCCTCCCGCTTGGGAGTCACGCCGTTTTGTCGGAAGTAGGCTTCCACTTCCTCGGGCGCTACGCTGAGGTTGGCGATCTGTTCGTCCACCTCGGCCAGGCCCTGCTCGGCGTTCTCGGCCAACTGGCGCACCTGCGCGACATCGGTCACTTTGTCGAGGACCTGCGGGCCTTCTTCGGCCTTCGCCTCTCGCCCCTCGGCCTTCGACTCCCTGCCTTCGAGCTGCTTCTCGAGCTGCTCGATACGGCCCAGGAGTTTCCCGATGCGCTTGGCTACCCCGTGCGGCAGATCCTTATCCTTGCCTTTGTCCTCGTCCTCGTCCGCTTCCGCGCCTTCGGATTCCTCGTCGGGCTTGGTTTCGGTCGGGGCTTCGGCTTCGGCCTCGGTTTCCGCTGCGGGCGTTTCCGCTTCAGCTTCGGATTGTGAAAGAACGGATTCCGCTTCGCCGGCATTTGCCTGCTGAGCGTCCGGCGGAGTCTCTTCGCCTTCTCCTGCCTCCGCCGGAGGACTTACGGGAGGGGCGGCTGCGGCTACGGGAGCCGCGGCGTGCGATCGGGATTCGGTTTGCGCGGGCTCTTGGCTCTCGATCGGCTCCAGAAAGTTGGCCAGGGCCTCGCGGGGCAGACCGTTAAACGGCGCTGACCCCTCCGTGTTTGGCTGTGCATTTCCGGCTGACAGCGGGGCTTTCACGTGGCCCTTGGGACTTGCGATCTGTGGCATGGTGTTGTGGTGGGTCCAGGAACCCGCAAGGTTTTGGACGGTCCAGGAACCGTGTCTTTGTGGCAGGGCGTCTGTGGATCTCGGCGCGCGATCCACCCAGGAACCGCTCGCTATGGCGTTTATCCCCCTCTCCTTACCAACCGTCAATGGCCTGTTGTCCGGATAGTCCCGGACTGCCCCGGAATGGCCCGTTTCGGGCGGTCGAAAGCCGAAAGCCGAAAGCCGAAAGCCGACAGTCGAGAGTCGAGAGCCGAGAGCCGAGAGCCAGAAAACTCGCGCCTAACCTCCGGCCCTCGACCTTCGACCTTCGACCTTCGACCTTCGACCTTCGACTAGCGACTAGCGACCTTCGACTGCTTTTGTCCCTCCGCCCTGATCCGCTGCACCTCTAGCAAGAAATCCATCATCGCACTGGCCCGGGCCGCCGCGCGCTCGCGCTTCTCGGGCGTGGGCGATTCGTTGAGCGCCTCGTAGTTATCCTGCACAAACTGGTCATAAGCCAAGCCGACCAGGGCGCGCAAGAGCGGGTCGTTCTCGCCGGCGTTGCGGATCACCTGGTCCGCCTGTTCATCGGCGATGACGGGCGCGATCGGTTTCGAGCGCATGAACGCCGGCAGGAGCCAATCGAAGAGGTTAGCAGTTGTTCGTGTCATAAATTGGTATAGGGCAGGGAGTCAAGGGAATGTGGGTCAGGGGAATAAGAGGTTGGCTGGAATTGCCTTCATTCCCTTGACCTACATTCCCCTGACTTCTCGGCGCCAATCTCCAGCACCCATCGTGTCTTGCGTCTCGCCTCGCGATCAGAATCCCAATTCCGGATCACCGCCTCGCGCACCGTGCGCTCGGCATCGATCACGATGATTCTGCGGACGATCTTCGCCGGGTATTGGTCAGCAGTGAGCGCCGCGAGCTTCGTGCGCCGCTCGCGTTCCAGTTCCCATCGGCGCCTTGCCATAGCCCTTCCGCGTTCCGAGGCGCGGACCTGCAACCTCCTGCTAAACGGCCCTTTCCAATCGCGTGGCATGTGCTTGAAATCGTATAACTACTTGTTATGCGTCTAGACCCACAGCCCATCCGTGTGCTCCTGTCTCAGAGCGTTCAGGTTTCTTCGGATGTAGTCAGCCACGGGACATTGCCTGTCGTCTTTCTTGCCGTTGCTCCAAAGCCAGTGCAGGTAGCTTGCGGGCACGTCCTGCATCGGTTCGCCTTTGTGTTTCCCGAACGGCATCGGGTCAGTATCGGTCAGGGTTTTCATACGGTTCGTTCAGCAGCCAGTTTTCGAGCGGGGCGGTGTTCGGGTAGAAGCGCCCGCACTTTGAGCAGCGCCACCCGTAGTATTCCTCGATGAAGTCGCAACGGACGCATAACAAGACGGTCGAGCCAACAGCCATGAGCGCCGGGCTGGCATCTGGTTGCAGTCGGATGTCTTCGGCGGCGCTCATGGCTGTGGCTCACCTTTCTCGTTATGCGTCGAGCATGTCGCGCACCCAGTCGCGCCGCCAATCCAGCTTCACCACATGATGCTTGATGCCGACGATCCACAGCAGGCCAGACCATGCCCGTTGCGCCACAAACCATCGCTGGAACGCTTGGGTTTGAGGGTAGAATGTTCGGTAGTTCGTGTAGGAGATTCGCGGGATAAGTCTGAAGCGCATAACAATTCAGTCGAGCGCAACGCCGGGATCGCGCTTGGGTTTCGGGTTCACGCCGTCCGGCCCGGCGTGGCTCACTTCACCGTTCTGTGCATTAATCGGGTGCGTCCTCACTTCGGCCAAGGCTCGCCTTGCAATTGTGTTGGCCGCTGGGATATTGAGCCGGTAGATCGCATCCATCGCGCACTCCAGCCAGAACACTTTTTCGCGCTCTAGGTTACGTTCGCGCGCGGCATCCCCCGCCGCCTTTATCCAACTGTCCAGTTTCACCTCGGCCTGCCCGAGCGCACATTCCGCCTCGCCGCGCTTCAGGTTTTCGTCCGCGCACTGGTCCCGCCAGTAAATTGCATTTCTCCGTTCGATCTCGGCTGATTCAAGAGGCGCGGTGTTCTCTTTGGGAATCCAGTTCTTCGCTAGGCATTCGCGGGTCTGGATGAACCTGTGCCCGTTGGCCTCCCGCATCAGTATGTAGCGCCAGTCGCAGCCGTCGTGGAGTACTTCGAGGACTAGGGCCATCCTTTTGGTGCTGATGTGCTGATACTCACACCCGACCACCGAACCCGACGGTTCAGGCAACGGCGGCATGCCACAGATTGCTCGAATGTTGTTGAGATTGCTCATAGTTTAGGTTCTCCGCCGCCGTGCCTGACCTCTGCGTTCATCGCCCCCCCGCCCCCTGGCTGCTCATGTTCTGCGGCGCCACGCCCAGGCGACCCACGATCTTGTTCTGCTGTTGCACTGCGCTCTGCGTCAGGTTCGCCATGTATTTCTGCAAGAGCAGTTGAAACCGCGCATTGGTCTGCCCGAGCTGCTGGTAGTTCGGGTTATTGGCCAGCACCTGCTGCGCAAATTGCAGCTTCATCGGCGCCGCGGCATCGTTCTCGACGTAGATCGCTTCGTCTCCGAGCGCCATGCCCTGGATATCCTGCCGCACCTTCAGGAACACACTCTGCGCGGCCGCCTGCTGATCCATCGTCACCTCCTCGGCCAATGTCGGTGAGAGATACGCCATGGCGAACTGCACCAGCTTGGCCCGGTCAATCACCCCCGCCGCATCCGCCGGCAACACGAATTGGTTGATGGCCTCGAGCAGCTTCATCACGTAATCGTTATCGAGCGTCCGCACGTCGAACCACAGCACGATGCGATGCCGCGCCAGTCGCTCCGCCGTCAGCGTGGGCGGCGCGCCCAGCAGATCCGTGAGCTCCTCGGGCGAGAGGAACTGGTACGCCAACACCGTGAGCTGCCAGAACGCCTGCCCGTTGCACAGAAGCCAGCGGTTCACCAGCCGCTGCTGCCGCAACTGCGACGGCGTGGGATGCAGGTCCGGCCGGATTCTCCCGAAGTAATCATCCGTATCCTTTTCGAGCCGCTCGATCAACTCCACCGAGAGCTGCGGATTGCCCAACGGCGGCATGAACCACTGCCACTCGTTGGTGGTGCCCATGTTGATCACCCCGCCCGGCCCGATCTCCGGCGGCAGCTTGCTCGCCCGCGCCCCGCGCTTGGTCAACGGCGGCAACACCTCGATCTGCGCCCGATTCGTCAGTCCGTCCCGATGCCGCTTGATGTCCTGCTGATCCGTCGAAACGATCTCGGGCACGCCCCGCGAATCGCCCGGATGCCGCCCCGTCACTTCACAGCGATACGGCACAAACGGGTATTCGCCATGCGCGTAATCCACCAGTTCATGCAGCGCGTAGGCGTTGCCATTGCTCGTCTGCGAGCCTACGAGCCGTTGCTCGCTGGAGGGGCGAGTTCCACGAGCCCCTAACTTGCTCGTTTGGGCATCCGTGAACGGTGTGTGGTTCTGCGGAAACACGTGCGGACTGAAGATCGTGAGCCAGATTCCCGGCACGCCGTCCTCGTCCACCTGGCGCGCGTAACCGTAAATGATCTCGATCAACCGCCGGTTCAGATCCGTATTCGCCTCCTCGCTCACGAAGGCCTCGCTCTGCAAGCCGGCCGTGTGTTTCACCGCCGCCACGAAATCCGGATCCCATCCTTCGTTGGCCACCTTCGCTTCGAGCTGCGCTTCGTTGAAGAACGCGCGCCGGAAACAGCACCGCTGCTTCTGGATCTCGGTCGTCTCGGCCGGCGTGAAGAAATCCTGACCCGGGATCAGCACCTCGAGCCGCGGCGCATTGATGGCGATCTCCGGCACCGGGAAACTCGCCGCGCCCTCCTCGCGCAGTTCGCGCACCACCTGCCTGGCCCGCGGCGTCTTGAGCGTGGGCACCAGTTGCATCAGCGCCGCCGCCGCCTCGTCTACCGCATCCGGGTTCATAATGAGCCCCGGCAACGACGCGAGCAGCTCAGCAAGCGTCCCCGCCTGGCCCTCGACGCTCGCCCCTCGACCTTCGACCATTGCATTCCTGGCCATCTCGCCGATTTGCTCCATGGTGAGTTTCTGGAGCCGCTGCGCCTGCTCGCGCTGCCACGTGGGATGCAGCACCACCCAGCCCAGCGTATTGGCCACCTGGCTGGCCAGCTCCACTTCATCAATGAGCCGTTCGCGCAGCGCCCCGTGAATGATCCACGAGAGCATGCTCCGCATCTCGGCCGCCTCGGTGGCCGTGAGTTTGCTGGCCGAGACGGGCGAGGTCTGCACCCGCGCATTCCAGAACGCCGCCACCTGCATGTCCACGATCCAGTTCACCTGCTTATCCGCCAGGCGCACCCGGCAATCGCTCGAGCGATCCCACGGCCGCACCGGCAAATCGTCCGGCGACTGCAAGTCGGCATGCCGCGTGCCATCCGGATGCTGGCCGTACCAGCGGTTGAACCGCACGTTCTCGGCGCCGACCAGGCGCGAATAGGTGTTCGGATCCTGCGTCCAGGCGAACTGGTATTCCTGCTGCAGCGCCGGCACGTCCGGGTCCGGCCCGTAATTGAGGATGGGATCGACGAACCCCTCCGTGCGGCTATTGGCGCCCGAGGTTTCCTGGATGGCTTGATTGGCGTTCATACGTTTGGACTTGGTTTAACGTTCGGACTAGGACGGTTGCACTGACTTGATTTGCGCCCGGAGCGCGGGTGTCCCCACCCGCAGCACGGTGACCGTCGGCCGCATGAGCTGCTCGACTTCGCTGCGGAAGAACCGGCGCTGCATGCCCGGCGGCTGGAACACGTGCAGCACCTCCGCATCCACGAGTTTGCGGACGTAGCGCTTGTCCCAACCGGTCCGTTGCATGACTTCGCCCAGCCTCATGGTATCCGGGCTGCTTTCGTTCACCTTCTCAGCGTGTCCGTTCATAAAGTCAACCTCCCGTTGTTCCGTTGGTCCCATTTGGAAAAGGCTTCCCGCAGTTCGGGCACGCGTCATGCCGGGTGATCCGGCCGCACGTGCAAATCCACAAATCTTTCCCCTCGCCCGCATGGTCGTACGCCAGCGCCTCGGAAATCCGTCGCACCTGCGCCCGCGCCGCGTCGATTCGGCTTTCCATTTCAGCCTTCAAGTTTCCTCCTTCCGCCTTCATCAAAATCCCCTCCCTCCCACCACTTCGGGCGCCTTGGGATCGCTATACTGCGGATCCCCCACCGCCAAATACCGCAGCGTATCGATCGGATCTTTCCACGGCGAATCCCCGCCCTGTTCCGGGTTCCAATTCGACAGCGCGCGGATCAAGTTCTGGCACCGCTCGCTGATGAACAGCTTCGGCTCGTTCTCGACCGAGAGATCCTTGTCATCGTCATACGAGAGCCAGTCGTTGATAATCTCGATATCCAGCGCCACCGTCTGCCGAATCGGCGCCGCGCGGAAGAACATGGGATTCTCGCCATCCTCGTACAGCTCGAATAAACTCTTGCCCCCACCCGCCGCCGCGGATTGCGTCGCAAACGCCCGCGGATCGCCCACCCGCTCCGGCTCCACGTAATCGGAGTCGAGAGCCGAGAGTCGAAAGTCGAACGCCGAAAAGTTGGCACCCGCATCCTGCCCTCGACCCTCGACACTTGAAATGGGTCGAGAGCCGAGAGCCGAGAGTCCAGAGCCAGCAAACTCGCGCCTAACCTCCGGCCTTCGACCTTCGACCTTCGACCCTCGACGCTCCCTCCGGTGTTCCTCCTCCCTCGCCCGGATATATTCCCGGTACCAGTCCACGCCCTTGCCCGCATACATCCGTTGCCCGTCCCCGCGCTCGCCGTCCGCGTTCACCCATTCGCCCTCGCTCTCGTAACGCGGCGATTCGTCGAAAATGAACTTGCGCCCGAGATGATCCACGCGACACCAGAGGATGAAATGACTTCGAGCGATCGCCGGATCGTCCGCCATGAAATCCGACCCCTCGGCCGGCACCTTCTCGACCGGCACCACGTGGACGTTCGGATTAAACGCCGGGAACTGCGTGCCGCTCATTTTCTCGGCCCAGCCAAAGAGCCGGCACTTCACCACCGCTTTGGGCTTGCCCTTCATTTTGTCGAAGAGCGATTGCCAGGGCAGGAACATGTTCCAATGCGTCCAGAAACAGATCACCGCCTGGCGCGGGTTCAGCGGCTGCAGGAGATACGGCATATGCCCCCTGGGACAATCCCGCACCAGTTCCTCGGTCAGGGTCAGCTCGGGCACCACCACCTTGGTCTCGAACCCGGGCCAGCAATAATCGATCGGGAACGAGCGCACCAGCTTGGCGCCCGTCAGCGCGTCGGCGCACACCGCATCGAACCCGCTCACCGCCGTGAAGGAGAGGAAGATCTTGCCCGCCCGTTTCGCGGCGCGCAGCCGCAAGGTGTTCAAAAGTGCTATCGGCACCGGCTCATCCAGCCAGATCAAATCATACTCGGGACCCTCGAACGACGTCGGTGCGCGCAGGTATTGCTCGACCGTTTTGAACCAGACCTGGCTGCGGTTGGCCAGCACGAACGTGTTCTCGGTGAACCCGCCTTTCTGCGAGTAATTCACGTTCTGCACCGAGTTGCGTTTGCGCGGGCCGACCGCCACGCGGCGATACACGGGCGGCAGGTATTTGTTCACCGCCGCCTGTTGCTTCTGCTTCGAGAGATCCTCATTCGTGGTGACGCACAGCACGAACTTGTTCGGCCGGCTGATGATCTCGTTCACCAGTTTCCCGCCGAACTCGGTCTTGGCACTGCCGTTGCCCCCGAGCGCCACCAGCTCGTCCCGGTTCGACAGGAAACTGCGCGCATCCTTCCAATGCGGCAGATCGAACCCATAGCGCAGCGGGTCCGCCGCTTCGAGCTGGATCAACTCCTCGCGTTTGGCGCGATACGATTGCACCTCGAACGCCGCCGCCTGGACGCCCAGCTTGCGCGCCAGCGTCACCATCTGTTCATCCGTGATCGGCGGCATGATCCGGTCATACACCGGATGCGCAGTCCACGATACCCCCTTCCCGGGGAGCGCGACCGTCCCGGTCGCTGTGTCCAGCGTCCTCGCCGGACACATCTCTGCGGTCGCTGGAATTTCGCCGGTCACTTGCTTGTAGCCTTGGCTTTGGCCCACCGCGCCTCTGCCGCCGCCTGGATCCGCGCCTTTGTGATCGGCGTGAGCTTGCTCTCGCCCTTGCTTTTCTTAGCCTCGGCCTTCGCCTCTTTGGCCGCGATCTCCTCTTTGCGCCGGGCCCGGACTTCCTTCTCGATCTTCTCGTGATCGACGCCGAACAGGCTGCCCACTTCCTCAGCCTCGTAGCCGTTCCAGCCGTTCTCACCATCGGTGAGCCACGCCTTGAGAATCACCTGGTTCTGCAGTTCAAACGGGAGCCGGGCCAGCCCTGCGGCCAGCGCGTTCGTGTCATCTTCGTCCGGCATGCCGAGCCCCTCCTTGAGCTGCTCGCCGAACTTATAGTTTTGGCACATGTGGACCAGCACCAGCGGCCAGAACTTCTCGGGCTTCACCTTGAGCGCCAGGGCCAGCGTCCCCTCGACCAGCGCCGCCGTGATGGCCCGCGCGGTCTTGTTCTCTTCGATGACGCCCTTGCGGTCCACCGGCTTGCCGCCGCGGTTGGGCTCGGCAACCTTCACGCCGGCCGCTTTGAGCGCCTCGGCCGCGGCTGCCTTGGGCAGCAGCTCGTGGACTTTACCCTGTGGATCCACCGCGATCACGGGCGCGGGCGCGTGTTTGCCCAGGGCGGTCTTCCACGTCTTGCGCACGTCCCAGCCCAGCGGCTCGCACGTCGCGCCCAGGTCCACGTAGGCGGCATTCGAGCGCAATTCGCCCTGGTAAGGGAACAAGCCCTTGGCGTCGGCCTCGGGGATGATTTTCAGCTTCTTCGCCTTCGCTTCGGCCAGCTTGAGGGCCACCCAGGCCTCCTGCTTGGCCAGGAAGCAGGCCGGGTCGGTGCAAACGTTTGGACTCTGGGTGTCCGGCTCCAGGTTGCCGCTGCGCTTGTGGCAGCCGGCGCACGCCGGCACGCCCTTGACCAGGGCCGCGTGATTGACCTCGAACGGCGCGTTCTTCAAGTTCTTGCGGTAATTGCGCTCGATGTGCTGTTCCGCCTCGCGGGCCGACATACAGGACCTTTTACTGCTGCCGTGGCCTTCGTCGTCGTAATCCCATTCCTGGTTGAGCCCGATTTCCTTGGCCGCCTTCAACTGCGCGGCTTCCTGCGGGATGGTGGCGATCTTCTCCGCGATGCTGGCCGGGATCTGCAGCTCGACGATCCGCGCCCGCACGGCTTTCCCCAGCGCCGCGGCCCGCATCCGGGCAAAGATATGGCTCCGTTTGCGCCCGATCTGCTCGGCCAACTTTTCGACGGTGACGCCAGTCCGGCTGATGGCGTCGCGGTAGGCATCGCCTTCCTGGAACGCATCGAGGTCCTCGCGCTGGGCGTTATCGCTGAGCCGGGCGAGGGTGGCCTGGAGATCGTCCGCCGCGGCGTCCAGGATCACGGGCATTTCTTTGCGGTCGAGCTCGCCAAACGCGCGCCAGCGCCGCTCGCCGCAGATGAGCTCGTGCGTGGCGCCCTTGGGCGCCGGCGGGTAGCCGGGCGTCTTGGGCCAGGGCCGCACGCGCGGCGGCTGCAGGAGCCCGAACTGTCGGATATTCTCGGCCAGGGCGGCCACGCCATTGGCGTCATGCCGGTTGAACGGGCACGGCGCAATAGCCTCAATGGGTAAGGTGATCGTTTGCATGGCTCAGTCCTCGTCCGCGCTTTTGACGCCGATGCGCTGGTGAATGGCGGCCAGGGTTTCCTCGGTGTTCGTCAGCGGCGGCGGGTAATTGCCCGTGCGTTTCCACTGGCGATGGCCCAGCTTGACGATCCACCCGTGTTTCGCCGCGCGATTCATCCACCGCTGTGCCTGGATGTCCTCACAACGAACCGCCTTGGAGATCACTCCCGACTCGAACGGCTCAGCCAACAGCCGCACGGCGTCGATGATATTGCCCAGCGACCCCGGCACGCCACCCCGGCGCCGGCGCTTATGGAGCGCGGGTGTGTCTTGATTCCCGGGGAGCGCGCGCGTCTCGCGCGCTGTGTTCGGCGTCCTCGCCGGACACGCCGCCGCGGTCGTCGTTTCGGTGCCGGTGCCCAGCAGAGTCAGAATCGCGCCGCGCGCAAACTCGAGCATTCTTATGCTATCGTCTATTTCGTTGAGGGTTTCCTGGATGTGTAGTTTCATGTCATGGTCATGGTTTTGTTGTTTACCGAAATCATTCAACGCCCAGCTCCTCCTTGCTCGGCAGCACCGGCTGCCGTTCCCCGGCGCTGGCCTGCCGGAAGCCGTGCTCCACCTTCCACGCGTTCCAGCAATAGAACCGCGTGCTCGATTTCTGGAAGAGCATCTCCGCTTTGCCGGTCGGGCCGAACCGGTTCTTGGCCACCAGCAGGTTCACCCGCTGCGGATGTTTGCTCCAATCCTCGCCGTAAACCTGCGTCAGCATGTCCTCCGTCTCGGCCTTGGTCTCGTCCTTCAGCCGGGGCGTGTGCAGAAAGCCCACCACATCCGCGTCCTGCTCGATCGCGCCGCAATCCTTCAGGTCCGCCAGGCGCGGGTCCCGGTTGGGCTCCTTCTCGTAATCCCGGTTCATCTGCGCCAGCACGATGAACGGCACTTTCAGCTCTTTGGCCAATCGCCGGATGCCCTTGGAAATCTCCATTAGCTCCTGCACGCGATCGGGTTTGCCGGTGCGGCCCGCGTCCATGAGCTGGATGTAATCGATCACAAACAGCTTCACCCCATACTGCCGCGCCATGCGCCGCGCCCGGGCGCGCAACTGGTCGAGCACGTAGGCCCCCGTGTCGTCGATCCACATCGCGGACTTGCCAAGTTCGCTCGAGGCCTTCACCAGGCCCGCCAGGTCCGCTTTCTCGGCAAAGCCCGTGCGCCAGCGTTGCATGTCCGCCCCGCCGCGCATGAACATCATCCGCTCGACGAGCGATTCGCTGGCCATTTCGAGCGAGAAAATGCCTACCGGCGCGGTCTCGTGGCGCACGAACTTGGGCGACCCATCCTCGGCGATCGCCAGCTTGCCGTCCGCGCCCATTTCCGGCTCCCACCAGACGGCCTCGATGGCCACATGCGCCGCCACCTGCAGCGCCAGCGTGGTTTTTCCCGTGCCCGGCCGGCCCGCGATCACGAAGAAGTTCCCATTTCGCCCGCCAATGCCGCCCAGGAGCTTGTCCGTGTAGTCCAGGCCCGTGGTGAACATGCCGCGCATCTGCACCTGGCCGCGGTGGTAATGTTCGAGCTCGTCAATGCGCTCCACCACCAGCTCTTTGATCGGCCGCTCGCGCTCGCCGCTTCGATCCTCGGAAAGCGCGAGCACTTCCTTCTCGACCTGGGCGATAATCTGCGTCGTCGGGATCGTGCCCTCGTAAACCGACGCCGTGGCGCCCGTGGCCGTCTGGATGATGCGCCGCTGGAGCCATTTCTCCTCGAGCGTGTCCAGGAATTGCGGCAGCATCGACGGTATCCCGAGCTTGTTCGCCGTCTCCATCAGGTAATCAAGCCCGCCGGCGTCTGCCGCGCGCTGCGAGTCCAGCAACCACTGGTACACGATCGTGCTTTCGACGAGCAGCCCGCGTTTGTGGATGTCCGCCATCGCCCACCAGATCACCTGGTGCCGTAAATCGTAGAACCACGCCTCGCTCACGCCGCGTTCCTCGCAAGTGTTGAGGCACGAGGCCGCGGATTCAGGATTCCCGCCCAGGATGCACGAGAGCGCGGCTTGCTCCGCCTCCGGCGCATACGGCGGCAGGCGATCGGCGGTAGAACCGGCTTGGGATTTGGCGCGGCTCATGATTCAAAGTCTCCCGCGGCTTGTTTTTTTTGCAGGGCATCGAGCTCGCGTTTTTTTTCGCGATACTCCCGCCGCTCCTCCGCGGAAGCGTCGGCTTCCCGGCCCGGATGCCGCGCCAGGAGATCGCGCAGCGCCGCAAACCGGGTCCGGCTGGCCTGGAGCGACGCGTTTTGATCCGGGCCGGCCCCGGAAGTCCGCGCCCCATTCTTCTTTCCCTGTACTGTACTCAGTTCATTCAGATCATTCATATCAGACGGCTTACCCTCTGGCTTAGCTGTGGCTGATCCTTGGCTAAGCCTAGGCTTATCTGTGGCTTCACTCTGGCTTGAGCCTTGAATGGACTTCGTTTTCTTGGGTCTTTTTCCGAGCGACCAGTTCAAAACCCTGCGCCAGTTGTGGGTTTCCCAGTCGTGGATGCGGATTCCGTTGGGGCAGGTTTTTACCCATCCGGTATCGACCAGTGCGCTAAACAGCTCGCCGGGCGCTCCTGACCAGCCCGCAACCGCTTCCAAATGCTCTGCTCCTTTACCCCTCCAAAATTCGCCTCTGAGGCACTGTTCGCAGTGTCCCCAGATCCGGACCAGGGCTTCCAGGCTGTAATCGCCGACCCTCTTTTTGAGGAGTAGATACTTCGGATGATGGACGATTTCCGATTCCACTTTCATAGTTTTTTGAGCCAAACCCCGCGTGAATTCATCCGAAGTTGGTACCTGCGACCGCGCGGACTGAGGACGCCCGGCGTAATGCGCCCTTTTTCCTCGATCCGGATCCACTGCCAGGCCCGCGTGCCCTCGGTGCGGACGGCGAGCGTTCCCAAACGCACCCGGCGCCACGGGCGCGGCGCAGGCGGCGCGGTTTTTTGGGTGTCAGCGCTCGCCACAGCCGGCAGCGCTGCTCCTGCGCCTTGATCCGGCTCGCTTTTGGGCGCTGGGTGGCCCTGGATGGTGGTCGCGCTCACGGGTGCGCCTCCGGCGAAGGCGCCTTTGCGCCAAAACCTCGGTCATCTCGACCCATTGAGTCATTGGCCGACACCCCCCTCCCGAGCC